>Ga0156142_105_pt1 | contig 36587 bp, 29 predicted proteins | sample RifCSPlowO2_02_FD_107795 | JGI IMG/M metagenome (GOLD analysis project Ga0156142, IMG submission 107795) | Candidatus Daviesbacteria bacterium RIFCSPLOWO2_02_FULL_43_11
CCCAAGGAAGAGTTGGGAGAGTTTTATTGGGCGTTGCATTATAAGAAAATGCCTGATCTAAGGAAAAGTATTCTAACTCACAGGTATTTTCAGCGCCTTAAAGAGTCTTTAGGGTCTACAAATATCGAGAGCGAAGATCAGGAAAAACAAATTATTTGGGATTTCCTTACCAAAGCTCACCAACGGGATAGAGAGAGGATAGAGGGCTTCCTAGAGTTTTCCCAAAGAGAACTGAATGAAAAATCAATGGAAACTCTCATAGCCCTTGCCAAGCTAATGGATTACGAGTGGCCTGAGAACCCCCCAGAATACAGGGCCATTCCTGTCCTTTTGCCGTTTTCTCCCTTTGGAGATAATGACTTCTACTTTTCGGTTTTAGGAGTTGCCCAAGGAAAAGATCAAAAAGCGTTTCTAGATGTTGCTATACATGAAATATCCCATATGATCTTGTTTGCGATTCTGGAAAAGTACCATCCCGAAATACCGAGTGACGACACCCATATGAATGTTCCCATTTTTTACTTAAAGGAAATTTTAGCACCGGTGCTTATGAATCAACATTCTTTAAGGAAATTTCTGGATTTGCACGATCATCCAGAGGACTATTTGGGAAATCCTGATATAGAGGAAATTTATATTGCAGAGGGTGACTCTCAAGAAAAAGTCCAAGTTAGCAGATATTTTCAGAATTTGTATGAACAAATGAGGTACCAGGAGCATAAAACATTCCCGGAAATCCTAGATAAGATGCTCAAGATAATACAACCTATGGAAAAAGAACTTGCTAAAAGATGTGACCTTTGGAACGAACATGGCTGGAAGATTTTTACAGACCAGGAAATAGCAAGAGTCTATTCTGAGCCTATTAAGATAGAGAAAATTGAAAATATTTAACCAAACCAAAGATACCTGGATATCTGAAAATATTAGGGAAGCTGTTTCTTTTTCCGAATCTTTTTCCGACAGGCTCCTTGGCATGCTTAAAACATCGCACATCGGAGGTGTGATGTTGAAAACCAGGTTTGGGATACACACTTTTTTTATGAAAAACCCTATTGACGTTGTAGTTCTGGATAATAACTTTAAAGTTGTTAAGATAAGCACGGTAAAACCTAATTGTCTCTTTTTCTGGAATCCTAAATATTTCCTAGTTTTGGAACTCTCCCAGGGAACTGTCAAGAAAACCAAAACAGAAATTGGCAACTATCTCAAAATTACACCATAATTTGTTATTCTGATCCTAAAATGGTATTATATACAAGCTGTCCTTTGACCCGCTCTTAGGCGGGTTTTTTAGTGATTATGAATAACATAAGAAATGTTGCCATTATCGCCCACGTAGACCACGGTAAAACCACTTTAGTGGATGCCTTACTTCGCCAGTCCAAGACCAAGTTAGGCAAAGAGTTTACCGATAGTAGTGAGCTGATCATGGACAGCAACGACTTAGAAAAAGAGCGGGGTATTACTATTTTTTCCAAAAATGCCTCAGTAATCTGGAATGATGTAAAAATTAACATTATCGATACCCCGGGACATGCCGACTTTGGCGGAGAGGTGGAGCGTGTCTTAAAACTTGCCGACGGTTGTTTACTTTTAATTGATGCCAAGGAGGGGCCCATGCCCCAAACCAGGTTTGTTTTAAAAAGGGCCTTGGAGCTGGGCCATAAAATAATTGTAGTCATAAATAAGATTGATAAACCTGATGCCCGGATCCAGCATGTTTTAAATAAAACCTTTGACCTGTTTTTGGAACTTGGTGCAGATGAGGAGACTGCCTACTTCCCTACCATATATTCATCCAGTAAATTGGGCAAAGCGGGGTTAGAGCCTGACTTAGACAAAATGACGGATATCTCCCCTATTTTTGATGCCATTTTAAAATACATCCCCTCACCCTCCGGAGACCCGGACCAGCCCTTACAAATGCTCATCACCTCCACCACTTACGATAACTTCAAAGGCCGGATTGCTACCGGCAGAATTTATAACGGCAAGATAACTGCCGGACAGGATGTTACACACATTAACCGGGCCGGCCAGGTTAAAAAATGCCGGCTGACTTCGCTGATATCCTTTGAAGGGTTAGAAAAGGTAGAGATAAAAGAAGCTGTGGCCGGAGACATTGTAGCCATCGCCGGTATCCCGGATATTACCATCGGTGAAACCATCGCTGATGCTTCGGCAGGCTCAGCACAGGCCCTTCCATTGTTAGATATTGAAGAGCCAACCGTCCGCATGACCTTCAGTGTCAACAGTTCCCCATTTGCCGGAAAAGAAGGCGAATTTAAAACTTCCCGGCAGATACAGGAGAGGGTATATAAAGAGCTGGAATCGGATGTGGCCTTAAAAGTTGAAGACTGCCCGGGCGGGTGGATTGTCTCAGGACGCGGGGAACTTCATCTGGCGATACTTATTGAAAGGATGAGAAGGGAGGGGTATGAATTCCAGGTTTCCCGTCCCCAGGTTATTGAGAAAAAAGCTGACGGAGCAACCCTTACCCCCTTTGAGCGCGTTTTGATCGAGGTTCCGGAAGAGTATTCCGGTATAGTCATGCAAAAGATGGGACTCCGGCACGGACAAATGCAGGATATGAATACTGAGGAAGGAATAGTTCTTCTTGAGTTTATAATCTCTACCAAAGAGCTTTTTGGGTTCAGGAGCGAGTTTATTTCCGATACCCACGGGATGGGAATACTTAATGCCTCCTTTTTGGAGTACAGGAAAGATCCGGGTAATACCTTCACCCGGGATAGGGGGTCTTTAATTGCCCATGAGAACGGTGTAACGAAACTCCATGGTTTAATTGCAGCCCAGGGCAGGGGGGATTTATTTATTGGCCCGGCAGTACCTGTTTATGCAGGACAGGTTGTCGGTCAAAACTCACGGGGTGACGACATAAGGGTTAATGTCTGCAAGGAAAAACAGCAAACAAACCACCGTTCATCCGGTGAGGGGGTATCGGAACACTTTAACATGCCAAAAGCTTTAAGTCTGGAGTTGGCCTTGGAATATATCAATGATTCGGAACTTGTGGAAGTTACCCCTAAAAGTATTAGGGTCCGTAAAATCAACCTCCAAGCCCATTAACCCTTTACTAAAAAGACCAACTTAGGTAGGATTAAGGGCGCATGCATAAAAAGATTCTCCTGCCTTTAATTTTCTTGTTCCTTGCTGCCATATCAGTAACCATTTTTCTACAATTTTTTAACAAACCATACTTTTTGGAGACCCACATCAAGCCCTTGGACAGGTCGGCAAAGCAGGAAAATTTTGACTATAAAATCGTCCTTTTGGGGGATTCTATGTTTGAGATCTTAGGCAACTTTGACGAGCTTAAAAGCTACCTGAAAAACTACTACACGGATAAGAAGTTCCTTCTCTTAAATTATGGATTCGGTTCAACTAATATTTTATCCGTAGAGGAGCGCCTGGAAAAAGAGACTTTTCATATTGACAGGAAGTACCAGGCAATTAATGATATTAACTTTGACCTTATTTTAATTGAGTCCTTTGGCCACAATCCCCTCTCTGAATACCCTTTGGAAGAAGGGTTAAAAAGACAAACTGAAGCCTTGGATAAAATAGTGGCCATAATTTCCCAAAAACACCCAAAATCTACCATTGTCTTTGTAGCAACCATAGCCCCTAACAGTAAAAGGTACGGCGAAGGAGTAAATAATTTATCGCCGGAACAAAGGAAGGAATGGGCTAATGAGCGGACGGCATATATAAAAAACCACATCGAGTATGCCAGGTCTCACAATATCCCTCTTATTAATATTTTTGAAAAATCACTCAAGGATGGGGACGGGAACATTGATTATATTGATACAACTGATTTTATCCATCCTTCCCCAAGCGGAGTATATTTAATAAGTGAGGAAATAGCTAAGTTTATCTTTGAGAATAAATTTCTTACTGAATAATTTAGGTCGCCTTAATTATTTGCTCCTGATTCGATTATCTCACCAATAGTGGACTCTATCCCTTTTACTCTTATTTCCTCAACATCCTGATAGTTTTCAATCATTGCAGAGAATTTAAATGATGCCAAAATTAAATCCTGGTAAAGTAATTCTGTATCTTCGCAGTCTTCTACTCCCGGCATAAAATACTCATACAAAAACTGAAAAACAGTATGGCCGATTAATCCTCTATACCAATCTAACTCACTTAATGACCCCGCTCCTTGGTTCATTATTTTTCTTATTACAACCGACATCGGTTCAAAATAGTACTGATTTTTTTTATCTTTGTTATCAATAAATACTCTTGATAAATTATTTATCCCTTGTCTGCTTAATCTGTGGTAAATTCCCGTATGATTACTTCCGAATCTTGCAATGATCGCCGAAACACCATTTTTTATGTGATCAGTAATTTGATTAGTGATCATATTTTCCCTTATCAGAGAATCACTGGCCGTTTTTTGGGTATCTTTTTTAAACAGATCAAGGGCGGTATTAAAATTACCATCCATGGACTGCTTAAAGATTTCTTTGTCATCCTCCTTGAGTGCTTCGAGGTCGATTTCCACATCATCAGCAGTTCCTTCTATAAGCACACCCAACCTTGACCTGTCTTTCTTATCCATATATTTTAAGAACAGGGAGTCTAGATATGCAAGCTCAACTGAGCGAAAATCATCTCCTAACATCCTGGAAATACGCTCAGCATCATAGGGATGTTGACCAGTTTGTATTTTGAAAGTTAATTCTTTTAAAAACCTTTCCCCTTTATTAGAAGAAAAGTTCTTATCTGTTTTATCCATAAAAAGATAGGCTAAATTCGGGAGAATACCGCTTTCTGTTCTATTCTCAAATATTTCAGACTCACGGGCTGTCGCTAAACCTTCGAGTAAGACATAAACTTTTCCGGAAGTCAGGTCCAATATTTCATCAACCCTCTCCAAGGATTTTAAAACTGAGGACTTATTGCAAGAGTCATGTGCTCCTAAATGCAGTTCCACTAATGTCTCTGAAATCATTTGACGAATTTTACATTAATCCATAAAAAAAAGCAAAGTCTTAACTGAGCTTTTTCATGGAGAAAATAGTAAATTCTTGTCCCATAGTTTGCAATTTAGTTTTATTCTTGTTATAATTTACCATGCAATTTGAAGTTGAGGTTGGGCTTTTAAAAAGCTAGCCTAATTTCCGGCTTCCGGTTGTTTTTCAATCTCTTGGCACATTAACAAATTGCGGATTAAAAATAAACTTATAAGGAGGTTGTAGTGTCTCTAGCAGTAACTCTCATCATCATAGGCCTAGTCATCGGCTTCTTGGCTTTCTGCTTCGCCGCCCTCAACATGTTCCGTGGTGTAACCAGTCCTTCCTTCAGTTTTGGGGGAATGATCGCAGGACACCTCGGCGCTATGGTCGTGATGGCCTTCGGTGGACTTCTGTTTGCCGTCGGTGTCATCCTGGGCATCATCAATGCCCTCAACCTAATAAGGTAATCCGCAACTTTGTCCAAGAGAGAAGCCCTCTACCATTTGGTGGGGGGCTTTTTCATGGACAAACGTCCCACGATCGAAGGACATTTGTCTATTATGAAATATTACACTCTCACATTTGTGGAAATTGGAGGGTGAGGATTTTGCTTAAGTTATTTTCCACCTTTTTCCTATAAACTACCTGTGTTTTGGGGAAATATAGAAATGTGGCTGGGGAGTCGTCAATTAAAACTTTTTGGAAATCCAGATAACTTTCCTTTCTTTTTTCCAAATCCCCGGTTTTTCTCCCATCCTCTAAATCCTTATCCACCCTGGGGGAAGAGTATTTAGATAAATTAGTGTTTGTTTGGGTAGAATGCCACAGGGCATATTGGTCAGGATCTGAAGGTATTGATTCCGACAAAAGCAGCGCCTGAAAATTCTGCGGAATACCACTTTCCACCCGCAGAACCGCCTGGATCCCATTCTCCTTCCATGACCGGACAATTTTTTCTCCAAGAAAAGCTAGGGATGGCACGGTTGTAAGTGTAATAGTACTGTCACCCCCGGATTGCACTTTATCCAAATAACTTTTGGCTGACTCATGATCACCTAAAAGGTCTTTTACATCGCTATTGAAAGCCCAGGATAGGGATGGTACGGGAGTCTTTGCCTTCTCTTCCCCGTCAATCACGGGAGTAGCAGCACTCAGTGCCCGGCGCATATTTTTGTCGGATAAAACAGGATCCTTTGTATTGTAAAAAATAGCTGTTAGTTTATTAAATCCGGTAATTCTTTTAAACTCAACGGAGGGTTGACCCTGTAAGCTTACCGCATCGGGAAACCCGATTAGGCTCTCAACCTCTCCAAGCTCAAATGCCGTTTTAGCAGTCCTCTCATCAGGATAAAAACGTATAGACACTATTGGTAAACCCCCACCGCTTACGGGATATAAAAGAAGCTTCTTTATCAAGCCGTGGTTTCTCTCTTCCCTTTCTACCCTAAAACCCCCAACCCCCAGAAGACTGTCACCTTTAAATACAGGTGCCGTCAAAAGGGATGGGAAAGGGGTAAATGAGTCGGCAAGTTTAAATTCAAGGGTAGATTCATTCGGGTAAGAAACTTCCACATCCGGCAGGTTAAATTTGATATCGGAAGATTTAGCTTTACTTCCATCACTCCAATATAAATCTTTCTTCAAACTAAAAGTGTAAATAGTTGCGTTATTGTTGACTTGCCACTTTTCAGCTAGGTTTGGCTGCGGCCGACCCGTTTTATCTATACTTACCAAAGGCTTGGATATTAAATTGGCAACTGATGATGGTAAGTTTGTATGGGAATATACGCCCACTATACCCTCAGAGACGGTTTCCTTCGGAAAAAAGCCCGGGGCTACTTTAATTAGGAAAAAAACAACAGCCAAAAATATTACCCCGACAGCCAACTGCCTCCCTCTTATAATAGGAAGGTGGCGTTTTTGGTCACCCGCAATTGGAAGAGGCCTGCTCAAGTACCTAGCCAGAAAATGTGACAAGTAAAGACCTAAAAATTGAATTTTCTTCACACTAACAGTCCTATTACGGAAAGAATTATAAACAGGGTTGCAATAAATATAGTTGCCCTAAAAAGCAACTTTTCAAAACCTCTTTTTGTACGGTATAAACCCATCTCCCCTCCAAATGTGGAACCCAAGCCCGACCCTTTTGCCTGCAGTAAAATCAGGCCCATTAAGGCTGCCGCCAAGACAATCTGAATAATAGTAAACCCTTGTCCTTGCATAGATGAATCTTCTACCAGCTTACGCTGGTAGTATCTTCTAACTACAAGCGACTTGCAGCCGCTTGCCTTCGCACTTTGTGCTCAGGTAATCTACATCCACCTGCTAAAACGCAGGTGGTTTTAAGATTGGTAGTTATAAATTATTTAACCAGCCAGTTGGCAAAGTGTATGATAAATCCTATCAAAAATGAGACCACAATAGCAACCTGGAAAACCGGGAGGTTAATTTCAGGCACGATAAATCCCTGATAGTTTAACCCCTCAAAATGGTAAGGCAAAAGTTTAAAGTTAGGCACGACAGTTGTTAAAAAATACAGCACTAAAACATTAGAAAACCAGGCAAAAACACCTAGGGTTAAAAGGTTTAGCGGAAGAAGTAAAATTTTAATCAAAGGTGTCAAAAATATACCGGCCGCCATAAATACTACGGCTCCCAGTAAAAAACCAGGTAGACCTCCTGATATAACAAAAGAAGGCATAATAGAAGTCGCTACCCATAAAGCCCCAATATTGATAAGGATATTCCTAAGCAGTGTTTTCATTACTTATTAAATTATATCCCAAAAGAGATGTTTCTCAACTTCCTATGATAACTGATGGCAAAACGGTGGGCTTCATCACGGATTTTTTGTAAAAGTCGCAATGAAAGTGATACCCGGGGTAACTTAACTACCTTGCCTTCCGAAGAGTAAAGCCACTCCATCCTTTTAGCTAATCCAAATACGGGGACCTCCCAACCTTTTTTAGCTACCTCCCCTACTACCGCATTAACCTGACCTTTCCCCCCATCCACCAGGATCAGGTCTGGCTTGGGCCACTCGTTATGTTTTAATCTCCGCTGTAACATCTCTGTCATCATCCCTACATCATTGGGCTTATTCTCCATACGAATCTTAAACTTACGGTACCATTTTCTATCAATATCCCCAGCGGTTAAGACTACTAAAGAGCCTCCTGCCTGTTGACCCTGGATATTGGAAATGTCGTAACATTCAATCCTCTCAGGAAGTACGTTTAGATGGAGGTCTTCTTTCAATTGGGCTACAGCCAGCCTGTTTTGGTCATCCAAAAAGTTAGGGTTTTCCAAATAGATGTGAGCCCGGTTAGGCTGGGTTAGATATTCTAACCCCACAAGAATTTCCTTAGCAGCTTGGGCTCGCTCAAACTGCTGACGACCGGCATATTCCTGCATCTTTTTAGTTATACTGTCCACTAATTCAGCCTTTTTACCATCCATAAATTTTCGGAAAAGGTTAATTATCTTGTTATATTCTTTTGAATCAACCTTACCGGCACATGGCCCGGGGCATTGGTTAAGGTGGTAGTAGAAACAAGGCCTCTTGCCATACGGGTTAGAGCACCAGGGAAAGATACGGCGAAGCTTTTTTAGGGTTTCCCTTACAGTCCTACTTGAAGGAAAAGGCCCGAAGTAATCTTTAGCGCCCCCAAGCTCATTTTTCCTGGCTGTTAAAATCCTGGGATATTCTTCATTTGTAACTTTAATATAAAGGTAATCTTTATCATCTGTGAGCCTAATGTTAAAAAGAGGAAGGTATTTTTTAATCAGGTTTGCTTCTAAAATCAATGCTTCAAGCTCGGACTCAACAATAATTGTCTCAACCGACACAATCTTTTCCACCAAAGCTGCCGTTTTCGATGTCGCACCTCCGATGTGCGATTTTGTAAAATATGAGGCCACACGGTGGTATAAATCTATCGCCTTTCCAACATAAATAATTTTCCCGGTAATATCCTTATAGATGTAGACTCCGGATTTGTGGGGAATTTGTTTACGGTCAATACCGGCAGGAAACATAGCGAAGAAATTATACGACAAAGTGAGGTACTATTGCTTCTTTGACTTTGATCTCTTTTTGTAGATATGCAAGCCTAAAACTGAGCCATAACCTATACCGATTAGGGCAAGGACTGCAATAAATAGGTAAGGGAAGGGTGCAAAAAGGAAAAAGGGCTGGACTATAACCTTCTTGGTAATCTTTTGGCCTGCAACCGTAATCTCTACCACATCATCAAACCCCTGCCAAAGAAATGGGGTCCTTAGATTAAACTGGTAAGTAGTTTGGCCAAAAGGGGGTATGGCACCCAAGGACAACACATTTTCCCCTAAAATGGAGATTTGGCCGGCATTTAAAGTAAGACCTGTCGGCCCCTGGGCAGAATTGCCCAAGTTTTTTACTTTCACAGTGATATTGACCGGAAATCCGGCCCACAAAACTTCAGGGATATCCGAACTTACCTCTATCTGAGACTTGGCTATAAAGTCACCTGAGGAAACTGTCACTTTTACATCGTCCCCTGTATATGGAAGGCTTGAGGAAGTACCCCTTATGGCCAATACCAGGTGGTTTAAGTCAAATTTATTAAAGTAATCTACACCGCCTGAAGTATTTTCCCAGGTCGGGTCAACCATTACCCAACCCTTTTCTTCATCATAATATTCCGGCCAGGCATGAAGAAGGTCGGGTGACAAGGAGAGAGGCCTCAAATTCCTATTTTGGCTATAGGCAAACCCGTCAAGCTCCCTGGCCGGAATCCCTGCAGCGCGGGAAAGAGTAATAAAAAGGTCTGTAAACTCCATACAGACTGCAGAGTTTGGGTTATTTAGGGCGGTAATTGCCCCTAACCGCTCTATCCCTTCGTTGTTTAGCCGTGTTGTGTCGTATTTTAGAGTGTTGACCACAAATGCATGGATAAGCCTGGCCTTATCGCGGTTTAATTGGGGGATCCCTTCTTTAAAAATCTCCGTGAGGGCAGCAGAGATTGCAGGGTTTTCCTTTTCCCAATACCTGTCACTCTTTACCAGCTTCTCACTCATTTGTTTGGAAAGGGCCTGAGGCCTTTTATTTTTAGGGATAATATATAATTTGGCCGATCCGGTAACAGTCACCTCTTCTTTACTGCGGCGGGGAAGTTTATACCAGGCTAAGTAATTACCGTCCTCATCAACTGTCACATTTGAAGGTTCAGGGCTTATTTTACCTATTAAGATGTCCTGGTAATTGGTATCGGGAGGTAAGGTAACCGAGGTTAATACCGGGAACAAGGAGGTATTTTCAAGCTTGTATTTCAGGTTAAAGTCAAATACCTGGATTGTGCCGAAATTAACCGAGACACCGCTTTTCTGAAGCTGGTCCTTATTAAAAGTAAAAAATAGCCGGTCGAAAGTTTGGGACTCTGATTTTGGGGTTGGGGAAATGGAGGTTGGGTCACCAAAACTTGCAGGAACTGATAGAACAAGGGAATAGCCTTCTATATTGGTAGCTTCCGGAGCCTTAGGTAAATAAACTTCCCAGGTTTTACCCAAACTCTGAGCAAAATCCCTTGACTTAAACCGTAAAGTAAATATCTGTTGTTTATCGGCACCGGCCACTTGTTGATTAAAATTAGTGGTGATTGATGTTTTGTTACCCTTGCTCTCCACGGTCGTTTCCATAACCCCTGCCTCATCTGAGGCAGAAACGTCACTTAAAGTTGTAGATCCTATAGAGAGGGTGAAGTTTGAGGCATAAAACTTACTGGTTAGGTTCTTTAGGGTAATCTTTTGGGTAACCTGGGTAATACCGTCTTGCCCCACATCATATGTCACATCATAAGAGGTAGAAAACTCATCTGCAGCAAAAACCTTAAAGGGTAACCACAAGAAGAATGCAAGGGAAATACAAAAGGAAAGAATTTTTATCTTCATCTAACTAATATTCTACCAAAATCTGCTACTTAATTTACAACCCGGGCCAAGTATTTACCGGTAATAGAAGATTTATTGCCAGCAATCTGTTTTGGGGTGCCGACTGCCACAACTTCTCCACCTCCGTCTCCGCCTTCCGGGCCTAAATCTATAATCCAGTCGGTGTTTTTAATGACATCCAGGTTGTGTTCAATAATGATCACTGTGTTGCCAAAGTTTACCAGCTTGCGCAGGATTGTCAAAAGCCTCTCGATATCTGCAAAGTGGAGCCCGGTTGTCGGCTCATCCAAGATATACAGGGTATGTCCAGTTGGGCGTTTGCTAAGTTCCGCCGCCAGCTTAATACGTTGTGCCTCACCCCCGGACAAAGTCGGTGCCGGCTGGCCCAGCCTAATATAGCCCAAACCAACCTCATTTAACACCGCCAGTTTATTTTTAATATTTGGAATATTCTCAAAAAACTTTAAAGACTCTTCAACAGTCATCTCCAAAACCTCGGCAATATTTTTTTCCTTAAAGTGGATCTCTAAGGCTTCCCGGTTATACCGCTTACCACCACAGGCCTCACAGTCAACATAAACATCCGGTAAAAACTGCATTTCAATCTTAATTTGCCCTTCACCCTCACAAACTTCGCACCGGCCGCCTTTGACATTAAAAGAAAACCTCCCGGGCCCATATCCGCGGATTTTAGCCTCAGGAGAGTTGGCAAAAAGGTCACGGATAAAAGTAAACGCCCCTGTATAAGTTGCCGGATTGGAACGGGGGGTGCGGCCGATCGGGGATTGGTCAACCAGGACAACTTTGTCCACATTTTCCGTACCTTCCAACCCCAGATGCTTGCCGGGCTTTTCCTTAGTCCGGAAAAATTTGGCTGCCAATGCCCGATACAAAATGTCATGGATTAGGGTAGACTTACCTGACCCGGAAACACCCGTGATAGCCACAAATTGCCCCAAGGGAAATTCTACATCAATATCTTTTAGGTTATGTTCGCCGGCTGCTAAAATTTTGAGCTTGCCCATATCTACGGGGGGACGCTCTAGACTTTTGTCAGTGCTAACCACTTTTTTACCTGCCAAGTACCGCCCGGTTAAGGAATCCGGGTTCTTCTTAATCTCTCCTGGAGTCCCCTGGGCAACAACACTCCCACCGTGTTCCCCTGCCCCCGGCCCAAAATCTACTATCCAGTCGGCGTTTTCCATGGTTTCGGCATCATGTTCTACCACAACCACTGTATTTCCCAGGTCACGCAGCCTTTTTAGGGTATCTATAAGCCTGGTGTTGTCACGCTGGTGTAAACCGATTGAGGGCTCATCCAAAACATAAAGCACACCGGAAAGCCCGGAGCCGATTTGCGAAGCCAGGCGTATCCTTTGTGCCTCTCCGCCTGCCAAAGTATTGGAAGCCCTCTCCAGGGTTAAATAATCAAGCCCCACATCCACCAAAAATTGTAAACGCAACTTAATCTCTTTTAAGATAGGGTCCGCAATTGTAAGTTCCCTGCCGGACAAAAGGGGAGATTCAAGTTTTCCAAACCATTCCAGTGCCTGCCTGATGGAATAGGCCGTAACCAGGTTAATGCTCAGGCTATCAATAGTTATTGAAAGCGCTTCCTTTTTTAATCTCGCTCCCTGACACTCCGGACATAGCTCTGTAACCATGTACCTTTCAATTTCTCTTTTGACATATTCAGATTCGGTTTCCTTATACCTGGTCTCAAGGTTTGGCACCAGCCCTTCAAAGGGGGAATAAAAATGGGTCCAGCGGCCTTCACGGTTTTTACCTTCTACTTTAAATTCCTTACCTTCTGCACCATACAATAAAATTTTCCTTGCTTCGGGAGAATATTCCCCCAACCTGGTCTTTAGGTCAAAGCCATACTCCTTACCAACCGCCTCAATAAGCCTGGAAAACCAGGTTTCACTCTCTCCAAGGCGGGACCATGCCAAAACGCCGCCTTCGGCAATAGAAAGGATAGGGTTGAGGATTGCATCAGGGTCAACCTTGAGTAGCACCCCCAACCCGGTACAGGTAGGACAAGCTCCGTGGGGGGAATTAAAGGAAAAGCTCCTTGGTTCAATTTCAGGCAGGGCAATATTATCTACCGGGCAGGCAAATCTCTCGGAGTAAAGATGGTCCTCCATCTTTTTAGGGTTTGAAGGAAATTCTAAAGATGCATCCAAGACCTCTGAAATAATAATCATCCCCTCGCCCATTTTTAGCGCTGTTTCAATACTTTGTGACAATCTTGAGTAAATATTATCTGTTTGAACACTATTTTTACTCTTGTCATTGCGAGCCCCGACTTTAGTCGTGGGCGAAGCAATCTCAGCCCGGGATTGCTTCGTCCCCTTCGACAAGCTCAGGGTCCTCGCAATGACGCTTTTGTCTAAAACTAACCTATCTACCACGACATCAATGGTGTGTTTGTTGGTTTTGATCAACACAAAATCGTCGCTTAAATCCCGAACATGCCCATCTACCCTGACTTTTGAAAACCCCTTTTTTCTCAAGTCCTCGAACAACTGGCTGTACTCCCCTTTTCTGTCTTTTACCACCGGCGCCAAAATCATAATTCTTTTGCCCTTCCCTGTCACTCTGGCTTGCCCGGAGTCAGATTCTGGAGTCCCCTTCGATAAGCTTAGGGTCCCCAGAATGACAGATTGGACAATCTGTTCTACACTCATACGGGAAACTTCCCTGCCACAAACAGGGCAATGGGGATGGCCAATCCGGGCAAACAACAACCGGAGATAATCATATATCTCGGTTGTGGTACCTACTGTTGAGCGAGGGTTATGGGAGGCGCTTTTCTGGTCAATGGAGATAGCAGGCGACAACCCTTCAATGTAGTCTACATCCGGCTTGTCCATAACCCCCAAAAACTGCCGGGCGTAGGAAGAAAGAGACTCTACGTAACGGCGCTGCCCCTCAGCATAAAGGGTATCAAAAGCCAAGGATGATTTACCCGAACCGGAAAGGCCGGTTAGAACTACTAATTTATTCTTTGGAAGCTCCAGGTCAACATTTTTAAGGTTATGTTCCCTGGCACCTTTGATGATAATTTTATCTGTAGACATATATTTACCCTGAACGAAGTCGAAGGGCTAAGTTTTCCCGAATAAATGCATGTCATTATAACTAATTTTGCAAACTTTGAAAAGGGGCAAAGACCAGCGAAATACCAAATATTAAACCTCGGGGGTTTGATAAATATTTGATAAATATCTAACACGGAACATTTTATCCAACCCAATGTTCATCCATAGATTCCGGTTCAGAAATGTAAGAAACCCTTGCTACAGGAAACTTATCTAACTCCCAAAGTGGCCTTCCGTCTCGGTCAAAATGGTCATTGGGGAGATATCCCGCATAACCCACCAAATGTTCAATTCTAATTGGACGCGGAAAACCTATTCTTAGCTGACAAAACCCCATCTTCTCAAGAACCTCACTACCAATATTCTTCGGGTTTAGAAGAAAGTTTCTTCGTATTGAGATATCTGCTATTTCAGGAGTGAATACAACTTCTCCGGCCTCCGCATCAATATCAGCTTTGGAGTAAATTCGGATGTTTTGCCCGGTTCTTAAAGTCATACCAGACCCCGTATTACTAATTTCAAGGTAATCTCCCTCCTGTCCCAAAGCTAGGCCTTCTTGGTGCAACCTTAGCGTGGTTTCAAAATCATCAAAAGACAACACGAAAGGCCTAAGCCGGGTGGACTGAATAAAAAGATTTACTCTATCAGACAATCTAACTCCAGGGTAAGTGCCTTCGTCGGGAAATTGTCTCCAATAAAAGTCAAAAAAATCAGGATAGTATATGTTACTAAATACATAAAGATGCCTTTCTTCAGGATGATACTTTGTTCTTCTCTGCATTTCCTTAAACGTAACTAGTTCGGCCATAATATGAAGTAAATTCTACTACAGGATAGCAAAAATTGCTAAATACTTAATTCTTTAATCTGATCCCTTAGTTTGGCTGCTGTTTCAAAGTCTAAGGCTTCTGCTGCCAGTTTCATTTGTTCCTCCAGGTGTTTCACAATCCTTTTCCTATCCCCTACCGGGATATCGGCAATTTCCAAAACTTTTTCACCTGTTTCTTCCTCAACCTTCTCAATTAGCCTCTCCCTTAAGGCTTTTTCTATACTTCTGGGGATAATATTATGTTTCTTATTATATTCTGCCTGGTACTTTCTTCTTCTTTCTACCTCCTCTATGGCCTGTTTCATGGAACCTGTCACAATGTCTGCATACATAATCACCCGGCCTTTTACATGCCTTGCAGCCCGTCCCATGGTCTGGATCAAGGAAGTCCGTGACCTTAAAAACCCCTCTTTGTCCGCATCTAAAATGGCCACCAGAGATACCTCAGGCAAATCCAAGCCCTCCCGAAGAAGGTTGATCCCCACAATGACATCGTATTCCCCCATCCGAAGGGATTGGAGTATGTCACTTCTTTCCAGGGTCTTCACATCAGAATGCAGGTAGTGGACTTTTATACCCTTATCATGCAGGTATTCTGACAAATCCTCGGCCATCCTTTTGGTCAAAGTTGTAACCAGAGTCCGCTCGCCTTTTTCTACCCGTTTTGCAATCTCCCCCATCAAGTCCTGAACTTGTCCATCTACCGGACGGATAATTATTTCCGGGTCTAAAATACCCGTGGGCCGAACCAACTGTTCAGTAATACCGTCATATCCCTTCTTGTCATTGCGAGGAGTCCCGAGCTTGTCGAGGGAGGACGCGGCAATCCCTGATTGAGATTGCTTCGCTCCGCTCGCAATGACAGAGGAGGAGCGGGCCAGGGACATTTCAAACTCGTCCGGAGTGGCCGAGGTGTAAATAACCTGGTTTATAGTCCTTATAAATTCATCAAACCTGAGAGGCCTGTTATCCAAAGCCGAAGGCAGCCTGAACCCAAAATCAATAAGCGTACTTTTCCTAGCCTGGTCACCGTTATACATCCCCCTAATTTGCGGGATGGTCATATGGGACTCATCTAAAATCAGCAGGAAATCCTTAGGCCCGCCTGCAACGCTATGCCAGTCCGCATCGCTACGCGAAGCGTTGCTGGTGGACGTAGCATTGCGGGCAGGAAAATAGTTAAGCAGGGTGTAAGGCGGATCCCCCGGCTCCCGCCCGTCAAAATACCTTGAGTAATTTTCAATCCCGTTACAGTAGCCAAACTCTTTGATCATCTCCAGGTCGTAGTGGGTACGCTGCTCAAGACGCTGTGCCTCTAGTAATTTGTTCATAGTTCGTAGTTGCCGGAGACGTTTTTTCAGGTCCTCTTCAATCTGTGCTAAAGAGGACTCCACCCTTTGGTCAGGGGTTATGTAATGTTTGGCAGGAAAAATAACCTGGGTTATATCTGTGGGGTCCACCTGGCCTGTTAGTGGGTTAAGTATGGATATTTTCTCCACCTTATCCCCCAAAAACTCCACCCGGACAGCCTCATCCTTATAAGAAGGGAAAATATCCAGGGTATCCCCCCTAAGGCGGTAAGTTGAGCGGTGGAAGTCAATATCATTGCGCTCGTAGTACATCTTGGTCAAAATCCGCAAAACCTGGTCTATACTTACCTTCATCCCGGCTTTCACTTCCAAAATTGCCTGGCCGTATTCCACCGGGGAACCTAAGTTATAAATGGCAGATACGGAAGCCACCACAATTACATCCTTACGGGTCATAAGGGAAGCGGTGGTGGAAAGCCTTAGCTTTTCAATCTCTTCATTAATCTGGGTTTCCTTTTCAATATAGGTATCAGACTGGGGGATATATGCTTCCGGCTGATAATAGTCATAGTAGGAGACAAAATATTCCACGGCGTTATTGGGGAAAATTGACCTGAATTCCTGGGCCAATTGCCCGGCTAAAGTTTTATTATGGGAGATAATCAGGGTAGGCCTTTGCACTGCCTGGATAACATTAGCCATGGTAAAGGTTTTCCCACTGCCAGTCACACCAAGCAAAACCTGGTGTTCTAACCCATTTTTAAGGCCTGAAACTAACTTCTCAATCGCTTGAGGCTGGTCACCTGTAGGCTTAAAGTCGGAAACAATCTGAAACTTTGACATAAACGGACCATGTTTCGCCTTTCTTATTTTATCATAATCCAAATAAAATACGAATGGTCTTGACAAGGTAAAAAAATAGTTACTAATATCAAGTTATTAATGAAACATCAGGCATTGCTGTTTTTGGCAATTATCCCTATCTGCCTTTTCTTGGTAACAATAGCCACACCGGCTTATGCGGCTGAAAGTGCGAACGAAATACTCACCAAAGTCAATCAATACCGGGCATCCTATGGCCTGGCAGCAGTCAGGACAGACCCTTTAACCTGTAACTTTGCAGCGACGCGGGCAAAAGAAATCTCAGATGAATTTACCCATAACGGCTTCTATGACAGGGCAAAAAGTAAGTCCATGCCTTATCCCCACTACAAGCTGGTTACTGAGAATTTGGCCCGGACACCAAACCATAACGCAGTTGAAATGTGGATTAAATCACCAAAACATGCAGCTAATATGCGGAAAGACACACCGCTTGTTTGTGTAGAAAGTTATGGTGACTACTACGCCTATGAGGGTTTGGCAATATAGAGTTTATTCGCTACAAACATTACAATCAGGACGGCCAATATTCCAAGTAATATCCTCTGGCTTAACAAGTATCCAAGAATAGATTGCCCCCCTATAACTTGCTGCTCTAGTAAATTCCCTCCCCCAATCCCTACATTCCCATCTGCTCCCACATCTTCAGCTCCCAAAACTTCAGGTAAACCTTCACCTTCACCAGCCGCGCTGGATTCACCCAGCGCTTCTTCTTTAAATGAAGGAGTGGTGCCCGCTGCAGCTACAACGTTGCCGCTGCAATCATGAGTTGCACACCCTAATCCATCTGACAGCCCATCGCCGGAGCCGGAAGAGGAGCTGCTTGAGGAAGAACTTGAGGATGAAGTTGTGTGAGTTGGAGCATAAAATGATGCCTTAGTTGCCTGGAATGAACACAGCCCGGCAGAAACTACACAGGTAGCAGGAGCGACAATTCCGTCAGAGGTCCAGCCGGAAGTACCGGTGACTGACCTTTGCACATTTAGAGTCTGGCCATTAAAAGAAGTACCTAAAAAGATACTTAAAGTTATGGCCGGATTAAACGCGAGGCCTATATTCGGGATGCCCCACTGCAGTACCCCGTCAGCCACAACCCCACTGCCCATGCCTGATAAGGAGGACACGGAAGGAGTAGTGGAGGTAAGAAGGGATATATCCATCGGTGAACCATCCGTCCTGGTTATCACTGTGCCGTCAGGGATAGTAACCGTGCTGGTACCATCCCCTGAGGTAACAGTAATGGTAGAGATTCCCCGGGAGACTACTGAAGTAGTGGAACCGGAAGTACCTCCGGTAGATACGAAGCTTCCCTGACCGCCTACCGAGTATACCTGGGCATTCCCAAAATCCTGGTCAATGGCAGAATTCAGCGTCCGCAGGTCAACCACATATTTACCCAAGGCAGGCAAAGTTTGCACCCAACCGTCCTGTAAGAGCTCCCGGACGTTATAAACAATATTGTTCAAATTAGAGAACAGGTAGTTACCGCTAACATCAGTTGTAGCGGAAACCTCACCGGTATCCAGCGCCCCATTATCATTAGTATCAAGAAAGATCGTCCAGTTAGGCAGGCCGGGCTCTCCCGCGTCTTTAACCCCATTGCCGTTTAGGTCTTCAAACTTCACGCCGGAGATAGATCGGTTCAAGGTGTTAGTAAAGGTACAAATGACGTTCCCGCCGGCAACCAGGTTAATGGTAGCAGTACGGGAAATTATATCAACCGTTGTCCCGCTATCAGGATCTGAACAAAGGATAGTAGACAATACCCAGTTGTTCGCGGGACCGTTTTCCTGGGCAGTGTAGGTACCGGGAGTAAGGTCAGCAAAAATCCTGGTATTGGACAAATCATTTAATAAATTGCCGTCATCATCTAGTAGGAAACTTTGGTCAAAAGCGCCGCTCCTTAGCCGGTATTCAAAATCCTGGACATTATCAGGCACAGTGTCTTTTATAACGGTGATGGTGCCGGTGGTGGCCGGTGGAGGAGTGACCGAGGCGGTGGTATTGATTACAATGTCGCTGGTATCGGCAATGTTACTGGCCGGCAGTAAGGTTGATGTTTGCAAGTTACCGGCAAGGTCGGTTGCGTTCATGGAATTAATTGAAGCAACAGTCAAATCCGCACTATCTTCTCCGCTACCCAAAGGCCCGACCACATAAGTCCCGGAAAGTGTGATGGTTGAAACCAGACTCAATGATACCAGCTCAATCGGGATAGTATTATCCAAGGTGACGGTGGCAGTGCTTCCGGCTGCCAAGGGTTCATTGAAGTTGGCGGTAATATTAACTTCCGCTCCCGGGCCATAGGTACCGTCAGCTGTAGTAGATGTAAAGTTTGACAGGCTGGGAGCGGTTACATCAACAGGCAGAACAACCACCACATTAACAGTTCTTGTGGCAGTTCCGGTATTACCTGCAGCATCGGTAACCGTATAAGTCACGGTGAAGGTACCAACGGCAGCTGTATTAATTGGTAAGCCGGTGGTGACAATGCTTGCTGTTAAGTCACCATCTACGTTATCTGTGGCGGTGGCACCGGCATCAGTATAGAGAGCACCCACCAGCACGCTGGCCGGGTTTGCGCCAGTTACCGTAATAATAGGGGCTGTAACATCAGGCCCAACAGCCCCCACATTGACAAACCTGATAGCCGTAGCAGTGTTTCCCGCCCTGTCAGTAGCCGTATAAGTGATTGTTCTAACACCATCCGTAGCAGTATCAACAGGTACTCCTGTAGTTACTACTGCAACTGTACCGTCAATATCATCCAAAGCTGTTGCACCGGGATCAGCATATACTGCGCCTTGCGCAGCACTGTCAGGATTTAGTCCGTTTAAGGTTATAACCGGAGCATTTGTATCTGCCAGCCTTCCGGAAACAGAGAAAAGGTTTGTTGTAAAGTTTGACAGTCCGGGTCCTGTCACGCTGAATGAATTTTGTCCAATCGGGCTGCCTGTTACTGCATGGTCAAAGGCAGGATTACCGACATATCTTCTTCCCGGGTTGGAAGGGTTAACCAGTTGAGGATCAGTTAAGGTAGGATTGGTATTGAATGTAGTCCAAGTTAAGTATGGCCCTACCTGGCCTGCAAATGCCGAAGAGAAGTTGGGAAGGGTTGCCTGATTGCAGGTAGCCCCACCGCCGGCAAAGCAGCCGATGTCATCAGTTACATTAATTACTCCGTCAGCATCGGCAACTTCATCGATACTACCAAAGGGGTGGGAGACAGTATAGGTTGCGCCGGGCACTAATCCATCAATTCTGTATCTCAACCTGTTTTGCACTGATTGTTCCCCGTCAACTGCTGCTTCGCCTGCAAACACCGCTTCAATGGCCAGGACCAAAATTCCGGAAACCGGTGCGCTGGTTACGGTATTGACGGTATCTGCCGGACTAGCTGTGGCTGACCACCAGAATCCCTCAGCGTTAAATCCGACCACTTCGGAGAAGGGATTTGCCGGATCAACCGGATCGGAAATACTGAAACCACCATCTGGTGCTTCATGCAGATCCAAAGCTAAGCCATTAGAGTCTTTGTACCAGACAGGAAAACCCGTGGCCGCACCAATCGGACCAACCTCAACAAGGCCGGCCGGCAGAGTATCTGCTACATCAACCGTTCTCGTCGTGGTGGCAATGTTTCCCGCGCTATCCGTCACGGTATAAGTAACGGTGTTTGCTCCAACAATCGTGGTATTAATCGGTAGGCCGGTGGTAACAATGCTTGCATTCAGATCTCCATCCACATTATCAATAGCTGTGGCACCGGCATCAGTATAAGCAGCTCCAGTAAAGACATTGACCGGATTTGAACCCGTTATGGTAATTACCGGAGCAACCGCATCCGCGATTACGTTGACGGTCCTGGTAGCTTGAATTGCAGGATTACCGGCCGCATCTGATACGTTGTATGTAACAGTGTAAGCGCCAACGACCGCGGTATTGACAGGATTGACGGTTACAATATTGGCTGAGATGTCCCCGTCAACATCATCCAGGGCTGTGGCACCGGCATCGATATATGGCGTGCCTTGTGTGACGTTTGCAGGGCTTGCCCCGATTACCGTAATTACGGGCGCGGTTACATCTATTCCACCGGCTGCTACGACATTTACCGTTCTTGTCGCCACAGAGGTGCGTCCTGCGCTATCCGTAACTGTATAGGTAACTGTTTTTGCTCCAAGGGTTGATGTATCAACAGGCAAACTGGTAACAACAATGCTGCCGGTTAAATTACCACCCAGGTCATCTAAAGCTGTCGCGCCGGCATCGGTGTATATTGAGCCTTGGATAGCATTGACCGGATTTGCTCCAAAAAGGGTTATTACCGGAGCGTCAGTATCTGCCAGCCTTCCGGAAACAGAGAAAAGGTTTGTTTCGATCACATTAATTCCGGCTCCGCCAACATTTAAACCTTCAACACGGAAGAAGTTGTTTCCGGTTGGGCTGCCGGTAACCGCATGGTCAACAGCGGGATTTCCGACATATCTTCTGCCCGGATTTCCAAGATTTGTAAGCTGAGGATCGGTAAGATTAGGGTCCGTATTGAACGTCGTCCAGGTTAAGTATGGCCCAACCTGGCCTGCAAGCGCTGAAGAGAAGTTGGGAAGGGTTGTCTGGTTGCAGGTAGCCCCACCGCCGGCAAAGCAGCCGATGTCATCGGTGACGTTAATTACCCCGTCAGCCTCGGCAATTTCCTGTACACTGCCAAAGGGATGGGTGATGGTATATGTTTCGCCGGGCACTAATCCATCAATTCTATATCTCAACCTGTTTTGTACTGATTGTTCCCCGTCAACTGCTGCCTCTCCGGCAAACGCGGCTTCAAGAGCCAAGACGAGTATAGTGCGTGTACCTATCGGACGGTCAATAGAAGCCTCTGCTGACCACCAAAAGCCTTCGGCGTTAAAGCCGATTTGTTCTGAGAAAGGAACTGCAGGGTCAGTAGGATCAGAGATGCCGAATCCGTCAGCCGCTTCCATTAGATCCAAAGCCAGACCATTTGAATCTTTGTACCAAATTGGGAAACCTGCTATAAAGCCGCCTGCGGGGGCAATCGGACCGACTTCTGAAAGGCCACCGGCACCGGCTGGAGGTAAAACATTAGCGGTACCTTTGGTTGGGCTGGTAAAAATCGCCCATTCAGCTATACCGTCTGTTTTTCGGCCAACTGATTCACCTGCCAAAGGATAATGGTCAAGCGCAAATCCCGGGGCTGTTAGCGAAATAGTAACAGTGTCAATAGTTGACCCCAGTTCATTAAGAATACTGACAGTCTCAGGGGCAACATCCAAAAGCCAACCGGCTGGTGCATTAAATACGGCCCTTCCGGCAGGCGCAATAGTCCCCAGCGCAGAAAGGGATTGGGAGTTGCCCGCGGAATTCCTGATCACCCAGCCGGTGCCGGCTGCTAAATTTACAGGTTGAGTACCATTATTGAATAGTTCAATCCATTCAGCTACAACGGTCGGGGCTACTTCATTTATCAATACCCTTTGGGTTGTGTCCGGATTTGGGGTTGTAATTACGAAAACAGTGAAGTGGTTTAATCCTCTTATAGTAATAGTATCCGCAGTCTTTTCTTTTTGTTCATTTAACTCCGGAGCGGAAGGAAGTTCTGATTCGCTTTCAGCTGCTACAACTTCCACTTCCTTCCCCTGGGCTTCAGGGGGTAAAGGTAAAGTAAGGTCATAGGTAAAAGTACCATCGGCCATAGTTGAAGTAATTTCGTATGCAGTATCGGACAAGGCGCCTGTTTGTAAGATCTGGTCCGGCGTTAATTTTATTTCTTTAATAGAGAGCTTACCCGCAGGGCCAGGTAGCTGGGTAAATTTAACCCTTAATTTATTATTATTTGCGTAAATATATTCCTCACCTACTAAAACTGCTTGGTTTGTTTCAAACGCTCCACCCCCCAGATCATTCCAAAGGGGTGTGGCAGAAGGCATAGCAGTTGGGGCTGGAGTTAGGTCCGGGGTCTCAGCTGAGGGAGAAGATATTAGAGTTTCTGAAATTACCGGTGTAGGCTGCGGCTCAGATTGTGTTGGTGTCGGCTCAACAGTTGGGGAAGGTTCAGGGGTTGGGGCTTCCACTGAAGTTTCAATTGGATTTTCAGCAGGAACCTCTGTCGCCATCGGGTCTGTTGCAGTTGAAGTCTGGATATCTGATGGCTCTGCAGTTTGTGCCGATTCCTCCGTCTGTGTCGGCGTTGGGGTTACCTCCTGGGCAAAAGATAGCGTTGCACTATAAGGCAACAACGATTGCAGGAGCAGGGATGCAGATGCAATAAATAAAAGAAATTTTTTCAACTTAACAAGGATTAGACCAGAAACACGTAAGAAGCAAAGCTCTAAAACTGTAAGAATGTTGTAAACAGAGTATTAGTGTTGCAGTAAAGGCATACCGCTTGTTAGAATCAAGTTATGGCCCTGCCCAACAGTGTTCATTTTTTTGCACATCTTAGGCTCCGGGGGAAATTTCTCCTAGCCTTTCTCCTGATGTCTATCCTGCCGATACTTACTACCAATATCTTATGGATTTACGCCCACTATGACGAGCTTTTTGGTGATCCTATGGCTATAATGGATACAGTCGGGTTTATGGCTTCCATGAGGCAAACCGCCGAACAAGCCACAATCCTTTTTGCAATTACTTTAGGGGCAGTCATTTACCTAAGCTTCCTACTCTCCAAACAAATTGTCGGGCCGATTAAAAAAATTGCAGAACAAAGCAGGGAAATCAGTTTGGGAAATTTGGGATATCGTATCCACTCTCAGGATATTGATGAGATTAAAAGCTTAGCCGATGCCATCAATGCCATTGCCACAACCGCCCAAGAAAATATTAGCCAGATAACTAGGCAAAATAAGCTTTTAACAGCTTTAAGGCAACTGGATAATATTGCCCTCACAAGCCGAGAAATCATCCCCCTCTGCCAGTTTATTGTAGACCTTTTAAAAAAAGAGCTGGGCTACCAAATAGGGTCGCTTGCCTTAATAGACTATAAAGCCGGCACCATCAGAAGAATTGCCCTATCTGTTGCCGGTGATGCAAGGCTCCAGGAAGTCCTTAAAAACCTGCCGATACCTTACCATGAACAAGTTGTGTCGCTAAACCAGGATGACCATCTATTTGTCAAGGCCGTCAAAGAAAAACGGAATTACTACACTGAAAATTTACACGATATCCAAAAAGGGACGTTCCCTCCAGAGTTATCGGAAAAAATCCAGCGGGATTGCGGATTTAAAGGTATTTTTATTTATCCATTAATTACCCAGGAAAGGGTAATCGGGATTATATATTATCTTTCAAGTTTGACTAAGGATACAGCCCCCCCGTTTGAATTTGAACTAATGAGGGAGTTTTCCAGTGAAGTGGCCAGGGTAATAGATAACCTACTGCTCTACCTTAGTGTTAAAAGGGACCGTGAGGTAATCTCTGCCGAACGCAATAAACTGGCCGTTACCATAGATTCTATCACCGACGGGGTGTTGGCCTTAAATTTAGAAGGCCGGGTCATTATGACTAACCCGACAGCAGAAACCCAACTGGGGTTAAAAAAGGAAGTGATTATCGGCAAAAGGATTGATGAAGTTTTATCACTTCAGGAAGACCAGCAAAAAATCCCATTTGAAAGCCTGCTACCCAAAGGAAGGCTTGAGGAAGATACTGTATTGCTCCGCAAAGAAAACATCCAACTTGTCTCAAGCTCCCAAAAGAAACTTTATGTAAGCCTTACCAGCTCAGCCATCAAAGAAGGGTTAGAGGTTGGGCTGGGGGCTATTATTACTATCCATGACACAACCAAGGAGAGGGAACTGGAAGAGATGCGCCTGGACTTTGTTTCTATGGCAGCCCATGAGCTCCGGACACCCCTGACTTCCATTAAAGGTTACCTGTCTGTTTTTATTAAGGAAAATGCTTCTAAATTTAATGCAGAACAAAATACTTTCTTAACCCGCATTAATAATGCCACCAACCAGCTCTCCTCACTAACAGAAAACCTTTTAAATGTCTCCCGTATCGAAAAAGGGACACTGACTGCAAACCTGACCCCCCTGGATTGGGCCATAACCGCCCAACAAATAGTTGACCAGTTCCAGGAACGGGCCAAAGAGAATAACCTAACATTAACTTTTGAGAAACCTCAAAATATACCGCAAATTTCAGCCGACAAGGTAAGGATAACCGAAGTCCTTTCTAATCTTTTGGCCAATGCCGTCTCATACACTCCCCCAAAAGGCCAAATAGTGGTCCAAATTACAAATCAGGGAGACCAGGTTGTTACAAATGTAAAAGACACCGGCAGGGGCATCCCAAAAGAGGCTATACCACATCTTTTTACTAAATTCTTCCGGGTCTTTGGGGCACTCGAGGAAGGGTCTAAGGGTACAGGCTTAGGTCTATATATCTCCAAGGCTATTATCGATCTTCACCACGGTAAAATATGGGTACAATCGGAACCAGGCGAGGGTTCTACCTTCAGTTTCTCGATACCAGCCTTAAACAACAGGGATTGACCCGCACAAATTTCAAAGAAATTTAGACGGGTTGACGCGCCCCCCTTTTGCCTCTAAAATCTTAGTTATGCAAAGGATATTGTTGGTTGAAGATGAAACCCCAATCAGGGAGCTTTATAAAAGGGAGCTTGACCTGGCCGGGTTTGCAACCGATGCCTTCGCTACCGGCAAAGACGGGCTGGTGGCCTTAAAGGCCGCCCAATATGACTTGGTACTACTTGATATAATGCTACCGGATATTAACGGCCTGGAGGTTTTGCAAACTATCAAGCAGGACTCTGCAACTCAGAATATACCTGTGGTTTTTTTGACCAACTTAGGGCAGGATGACATTATTAAAAAAGGGTTTAGCTTGGGGGCAGAAGGATATCTTATCAAGGCAGCGCTTACTCCCGACCAAATAATCCAGGAAGTTAAGAGCATCTTCGAAGGCAAACAGAAAAGTTGACCTATTTTGATCCTCTTGATCCATTCGACTGCGCTCAGGATCAATACCGAGCTAAATTGAGGTATTGACACATTCGGGTTTTATTGGTAAGTTATTTGTATGCCAATAACTTTATACCGCCGCCAGAAACAAATCCTGGACTTTATCCGCCAGTATATCGATAAGTACGGTTATTCCCCTACTCTGGGTGAAATTGCTGAAAGTATCGGGGTATCTTCCCTTGCCACAGTCCATGAACATCTCCAGGCCTTAACACAAAAAGGGGTAATTAAAAAATTTGAAGGGGCTGTCCGGGGAATTGAGCTGCTTGACCAAAAAATAGCAAACTCACTAAAAGGGATCGAGTTACCCGTCCTGGGATTTATAGCCGCAGGCCAACCAATCATGGCCTATACAGACCCGGACGCTACAGTTAATGTCCCCCCAACTATGGTGTCCGGCAAAAAACGGTCGTATGTCCTCCAGGTTAAAGGTGACTCTATGATCGAGGATGGTATTTTAGATGGTGATTACGTCATTATCGAAGAACAAAATACAGCAAGCGACGGGGAGATAGTAGTGGCGCTTTTGGACAACGGTTTAGCCACCCTAAAGAGGTTTTTTAAGGAACCAAACCGGATCAGGCTGGAACCTGCCAATGCTGCCATGGAACCAATCTATACAACCGATGTAAAAATCCAAGGCAAATGTGTCGGAGTAATCCGCAGGTTCGGCTAACCCGTAAACCCCATAGGCAGAGCCTGAAAGCTTTACTTGAAGGCTTCGCCGAAAGCAAAGCTTATAACCTTTCTTACCCTTTTCTAACCACATTTTTACTCCAATCTTGAACCTACACCTTATGCTAGGGGTTACAAGATGATTTGTACCTAATAGCCAATATCAGGTGCAGTTTGATCAAAAAAGAGAGCAGCTTTTTAGTTCAAATATGCAAGTGCCCACTTATTTGCAACAGACGGATAATAAAAATAGGAAAGAGCTGGTCAAGACGGCAGTATCATACTTCTGGGAACTGGTAAAACAACATAATTCCAAAGAAAAAGCCAGGTCAAAAGTTGTCCAAAAAACAGGTATAGTAATTTAAGCTCGGGATTTATTGCCTTTCACTTTCCGGTAAACATAAAATCCGCCTAAGCCTAGGACTACCAAAATTATCAAGGCATCAGCCTTATGGAAATATGGCCCTAAAGTGTCCCAGTTTTCCCCCATGGTAAAACCGACCCAGGCAAGAAACAACGACCATATAAACGACCCTATAAAGGTCAAAACTATAAACCTGCCCAAGGGGAGCTTTGCAAAACCAGCAGGCAGGGAGATAACAGTCCTTACTCCTGGAACTACCCTGCTGCCTAAAACAACTAAATCCTTATACTTATGTAAAAGTTCCTCCGCCTTATCTAACTCTTCCTCACCAAGTAAAATCCACTTCCCCCATTTTCTTACAAAGCGGCGGACTAACTTTTCATGCCCCCAATAGCCAAGTGCATAAGCAGCCAGGGACCCTAAAACATTACCTAAAGCCCCTGCCACCCCTACCCAGATTAGCTCAAACCTGCCGGTTGAGACTAAAAATCCCGAAAAAGGCATAATTATCTCTGAGGGAAGTGGAATTAAGGCCGACTCTATAGCCATAGTAAGGACAATGCCGGGGTAACCGAGTGTTGAAATTATATGAATGACCCAACCTGCAACTGATTCAAGCATGATAGAATTAACCTAATTACTAATAAGCGAAGCTTGAAAACATATTTTTCAAGCAAGCTTTCAAACTATGTTTATTAACCCAATTAACCTAAAAAATTCTTAAATTGGAATTTGTTTAGAAATTAGGATTTAGAAATTAGAAATTTAACTTATGTTATACATTGTACCAACACCTATCGGTAATTTAAAAGATATTACTTTAAGGGCCCTTGAGGTGCTAAAAGAGGTGGATGGAATCATTTGCGAAGACACCAGAAGGACTGGCCTGCTTTTAAGCCATTTCCAAATCAAAAAACCACTTTTAGTCTTAAATGACTACAATGAGGCTACAACTGTTCCAAGGCTGATTGCCCAATTGCAAAGCAGTCAAAACTTGGCATTAGTCTCTGACGCCGGAACTCCTTTGGTGTCTGACCCGGGGTATAAACTAGTCCGGGAATGCCTTACCCAGGGAATTGCTGTGGATTCCCTCCCTGGCCCATCTTCTATCCTTCCCGCTCTTACCTTATCCGGATTACCACCTGACAAATTCATTTTCTTGGGCTACCTCCCGGAAAAACCCGGCCACCGCTTAGAACTCCTAAAGAAACTTACTCTAATACATGAGAGTATCAGAGTGACATACATCGCCTATGTAGCGCCGCACAAATTAATGAAAACCCTGGAGGACATGCAGGAAGTTAATGGTGATATAGAAGTAGTTCTGGCCCACGAACTTACCAAAATCCACCAGTCGGTAAAAATGGAAACTATCACTAACTGGCTAGAGGTGTTTAAAAAGCAACCGCCAAAGGGAGAATATGTCCTTCTCTTTAACCTTGGAGCCCCATAGTTCCTTGCAAGGCCAGGCCTTTTTCTGCAAGGCCTGGCCTTGCTGAGGCTAGGCGAAGCGTTTGGCTACCATTCTTCTTTCCGACCAGTTTAAGTGCTCTGGCAAGGATTCTGCTTCAATCTCCGTATTAGCCACAATTCCCCAAACACCACCTTCAATTAAACAGTCCAAAATATCAGGATAAATACAAAGTTCCCCCTTGGCTAAAACATGGATCCGGGCTTTGTGTAAAATCTTAAATGCCGGCCCTATAAATTTAACCAGGGCAGCTACCTGCTTCCGGTAAAATTCTCCCTCCGTTACCTTATATCCACCCAAATGAAGCTGTAACCTATCCAAATTCAATATCACCCCATCAATCCCTACAGCCAGGTAATCTTCCAGGTTAATCAAATTCTCAGGTACGAAAACTTCCTGCCAAAACCTTAGGGTACCTTTTCTATTTATCCCCCGGGCCGCAAGTTCCTGTTTTATCCGGACCAGTTCATCAGCCGAGCGAAGCCCGGGGATCCCCAGCTCCACGTTCAAAAGATTCTTTTTATTCCTGACAAAAAGAAAAGCATCACATGCTAGGTCCAAAAGGCTTTTTTGGTGTATCAACCTTAATGCTCCGTCAATATCCCCATCTAAGATATCAGGCAGCCTGTAGATAACCGGCTTAGTCGTAAAGCTTAAGGCCGACTCCGCTAACTTAAACACCAGATTTTCAAAATTAACCCTCCTGTCTGTCTGCCGTAAATCTAAAACCCTTTCTGCCTCTATTAATACTCCGTCTAAATCCATCCCCGGAATTGAAAACCCCGACGATAAATTAAAAAATACCTTAACAGCCGATTTTACAGCCTTCTTCTGTATATTTTGAGGGATCACAATATCTTCTGTCTTGGAAACCGGCAGGGTCTGGGTAAAGGGAGCGAGCCCCACAAGGAGGATTTTCCCTTTAATGGATATGAATTCGTATATATATGGCAAAAAAAGCTTCTTATTGCCTTCTATAACTAACTTCCCTATCAGCTTTTGGGATTCAGGGTTTAAACCACTAGCCTTAATTATTACCTCACCTAAATTTGGGTCAAAAAAAGCCGATCCCGGAACAATTTGTTTTTCTACCAGAAAAATAAGTTGGGAAGTAAGGCTTGACAATAATCCGGAATTAAAACCCTCCTGCCAAATCCTGGCATAGGCCTGGTTTAACCATATATTAAAAAGGGCCTGCCAAAGCTCTTTTTTTGTTTTAAAAATCCCTCCCTTAAGATACCACCCCTTTCCTCTGCCTAAAACTTTGTCAAGCTCGGGGGATAAAGGGATCTTTCCAATTTTACTTTTAACAATGGCCAACCTTTGCTGGAAAACCTCCCTTGAAGCCGTTTTGAAATGTTCCAATACGGTTTGGAATATTATCTCCGGTGGGCAAACTGCAAAACCCGGAGCTATCGGAAAACCTGCCCTTTCAAGCCTTGAAAGGTTATAAGCGGTTACACCATATTCGGGCTGGTCAGACTCGGAAATAAATTTAATGGGCAGGATATTGGTCATTTAATCAGGTAGACCTGGTCGCCTACTTTTATATTATTGGCACCTGAGAAACCGCTGTTTACCTCAAGAAGCATATCTATCGGGATAGTCGGTTCGTATATGGTAAGGGATGTGTCATCCTGCCCTTCCGGCGGAGGGGAGGCCGCTTTTATCAGATCCACCACCTTACCATTCTGGATAAAAATAAGGTCCAGAGGGAATTTCATCCCTTTCATCCAAAACTGGTATTTCTTGCTTTCCGGAAAAACAAAGAGCATCCCGGAATCATTTGCCAAACTCGTACGGCCGCTTAACCCTTTACTTCTTTCGGGGGCTGTATCTGCAACCTCGATATTGACCAAAGTTTCATTGATCTTAACTTTAGTTTGGGTTGGAACCTGGTTACCCGGTACAAGAGGCTTTATTAAATTTTGATTAAAGGAAAGGTACAAAGCCGTAAAAGCGACAATTAAAAGTACCGCAACCTGGATGGCAAATTTTTTAATCATCTAGCTTATTATATACACTTCAGTTACATTTTTGCCACAGGCCACGGTTCCCTTCCCTGGCTTCCTTTTCAGCCTGAAGGAACCGGTCTGTAAATTTTACGTCCGGCGGATAGGTAGACGCATGGGCATATCCTTGGCGGACAAGATGGTCATTTACAAATATTGCCGAGCCGTTATCTGTAGTAATATACACATACCTTAACAACCTGCCAAATTTGTCGGTATCTGAGACGTCTTTTACCAAAAGTACATTTTTACCTTCAATAAGCCTCCTATTCTCCCCACTTGCTTCCTTACCAAAGCACCCCACGGGCCGGCGCGGGTCAACAGTCTCCGGTGTATCAATGCCAATATAGCGCACTTTCTGCCCGCCCTCAACCTCAATAGTGTCACCATCAATAACCCTTACAACTAAAACCTCCTTACCTGAAACACCCAGGGAAGCAGAGGGTGTAGATTCCCGGATAATAGTAGGGGTGGGAACAGTATTTTGAACAGGAGGCTGTGCAACTTGCCCCAACCCTTGGAAAGTAATAAGCAAACCGATAATAATCAATCCGGCTGCCAAGGAGATAATTTTTTTTCTCTGCATTCTTAACTCGTTTTAATTCTTAAACACCTGGGTTATCATCAAGCCGTAGTCCTCACTTGCGGCCACCCCTATACCGATTAGGTGGTAATCCTCCGAAAGTATATTTGCCCTATGTCCGGGGCTGTTCATTAACCCCCGGTGGGCCAGCTCCAGAGTTGGGGCAAAAGCCAAATTCTCACCAATCACCAAAAAACTTACATCAAGAGCCCTGGCCCTAAAAGCTAAGTCATTGCCTCCCGGGCTATGATGGGAAAAATAACCACGTTTGAACATATCCGCACTGTGTCCCCTGGCAACTTCCCTTAAAGCCGGGTCAAAGCTTAAAGGTGATAACCCCTCTTGAACCCTCTCTTTGTTTACCAAACCAATCATGGCAAACTCAATTTTTTCATCAAAATTAAACCTGTCGTTTACAAAGCCTAAATTTACCCTTTCCGTCGCTTTCGGCTGGACGGTTAAAAATGTCAATGTATCCTGGGCAACCCCGCCAAAAACATTTTTCAAAGGCCCCTCAAGCTGGTAAGTCCGGGCTAAGATAAAAGAGCCTATTTTGGAATTGTTAACCTCACTCTTAATTTTAGGTTGGATCGGGAAAGTACCGATTAAAACTAAAACTACAGAGATAAAAACAAATCCCCGCAACAGCGCCGGCAGCACACTCAAAAACTTTTCACCGGGAAGGTTTTCAACACTTGGTAATTTCCGTGAGAAAAACCTGACCCAAAGGAAAAAGATTATCTCAATCAGATACCAAACAGCTATAAACCCTAAGACGTTAGCAAAAGAGTGGGGTAAGGAAAAAACACTTTTTAGCTGCCCAGCCGCCAGGTTATAAAATTTTAAGGAAAAAAAGAAAGCTAAAAGGAAGCTTAAAAGCTCAAAGAGTTCAAAAACTAAGGGTTTGCCAAATCCGGCAAAGGCAAAGACAGCTAACGAAATAATAATGGCAATATCCACCAAATTCACATTTTTTATTGTAACATCTTCTGCATCTGTGATATAACTTTGATATGGAGACTAATTCTTTCCAAAGGCATGTCCCGGAAAATATTAATATAAAACACAGGCAAACTTTGGGTTTCCATGACAGGGTTGCCCTCTCTTTCACCAAACTTATCGGGACAATGTATGCAGTCTATACTTTGGTCCTTTTCCTGGCCGGATGGATGCTTTGGCAATCCGTGGACACTAATGCTTTTGACCCCTACCCTTTTGCTTTCTTATTGTTTATAGGTAACGTGATGCAGCTTTTATTAATTCCGCTTATTATAGTGAGCCAAAACCTGCAAAGCAAACATGCAGAACTTAGGGCAGAAGAGGAGTATAAAAGGACAGTTTCCATTTATAACGATATTGGCAAAATCCTTGAGAAATTAAAATAATATTTGCTTTCCAGGGTAACCTTTGATATACTTTGTGGGTACTCTTAAGTGTTGCTACCGTAAAGACAAATCTTCGATACGTAACCCACATTGCAAGAGACTTGAATTCCCAAGAAGGGCGGTGAAAAATATAAAATGACAAAGTTATTCGTTGGCGGCTTACCGTACTCAACAACTACCGATGAACTCAGACAGATGTTTACCGGTTTTGGTTCAGTCTTATCCGCTGCCATTATTACAGATAAATTCACAGGCCAAAGCAAAGGTTTTGGTTTTGTGGAGATGGAAAGTGATGAAGAAGCCCAAAAAGCTATTCAGGAACTGAATGGTACAAATATGGACGGAAGGACCATTGGTGTTTCCGTTGCCCGTCCGAAGGAAGACCGCCCCAGAGATGGTGGAGGTTTTAACCGCGGAGGTGGATTTGGTGGAGGTGGATTTGACAGAGGTGGAAGGGACAGCAGAGGTGGAGGAAGAGGCGGAAGAAGGTAAAGAAATAATTTCTTAAGAAATTATTAATTTCGGAGAAAGTGGGGTGCGCGAAAGCAGCCCCACTTTTTTGTGGCAAAGCAAAATTTTGTGCTTCCACATTGGAAGCGAGAATGTGCAACCTCGGGGGTTGCACAAGGAAATGTCCTCTACTACTTTATTTCTTAGGCATATATGGGGTAAAATTAACTAGTTTAGGCGCAAACAACAGTTTGGCCCGGCAGCTCCCGCCGTCCAATTACATAGGACTGGCGGGCCCGCTTGCTCTCGAAGTGAGCAGCGGGCAGCGGTATAATATTAAGATGGCATTCTATTATACTTACGTCTTGAAAAGCATTCGAGATAGTAGGCACTATATTGGCTCAACAGCTAGCTTAGAACAAAGACTAATGGCACATAATAATAGTTTATTATGAAGCTTGTTTAGACAGGAAAAAAGCAGAAGCGAGAGAAAGATATTTTAAGACAGGGTTTGGCAGGAAGTTTTTGAAGGATAGAATTTAATGGCCCGGTAGCTCAGCGGTAGAGCAGGAGACTTTTAATCTCTTGGTCGTGGGTTCGAATCCCACCCGGGTCACCCGATGATATTTGTGTTTTTAGAGACTTTTAGCCTCAAGAAATTGCAGATATTTCTTCAAATTTAAGCCCATAAGCAAGAACCCGAGCAGGATTCGAACTCATGTTCAGATTGTTATATCAATCTTTTTTATTTTCAAAACTTAACTCATCAATATTCTCATCCCAATCCTCTCCATAAAAATACTGCATTAACCCACAGCATAGTTCATAAACAAAAACCTGTATTTTCTTCAAATCCTCATCCGACAAGTCAGGATAATATTTTCTTATGACATCAAGCGGCAACACTTACCATCACCACCTTTCTTGTTCAAGGGTTAAAATATTTTAGGGTGGAGATGAATTAAGAGGTAGAAGGATAAATTTACCCCAGTTAATTTTAGAATTAAAACAACCTCTTCTTCAGTCAGATTATGTTAGTTCTCTTTGTAAACCTGTACGACCAAGATTAAGCCAAAATTCTGTTTCTTCTGTATCATTTCCATTGATATATTTTTCTTGATGAGCACCCATGAATTCCATTGCAATACCAGCTAGGGCATAATCATAAAGACAACGCTGTTCTTCTGTAGTAAGAGGATTTAATTTGCTATATTCTTCACTTACCCGTGCACTTTTATCACGAAGCGACATAGGATTATCAGGATCGTGAAGTAAGTTAGCAGTGATAACGGCTAACTCTTGAATTCGAGGATACCAATTAGCAACAGAAAAATCTAAGATATAGATTTTGCCATCATCTCCATTTAGTACATTAGCTTTTGTAAAATCTCCATGTACAAAACAATGAGGTAGATCATTAACCGGAAGGGCAGAATATTTGGCCATAGCTTGTTGAATAAGCGCGATATCTTCTGGTTTAATGTATTCCCTTACCTTATCGAACATTACTTGGATATTTGGAATTGCCCAAGAATCAAAAAGATATGCTGGGTGATGATCAATTCTATTTACTTTAGCTGCTTGTTCAAGCACTTTCTGTAACTCTTCTGCGTTCGGTGCGCGATTAAGCTCAAGAAAAGATTTACCTTCAACGAATTTCATTAGCACCATTGATAATGAGTTAGCTTGGGGATCTACATAAACTACTCCACCGTCAGCTGTTCTTATCAAAGGCGGATGATGTACTCCTGCTTCTACCGCTTTTTCCATGATGGTACTATAACGAGTAATGTCTTGTGGACTTCTTCCCTTAGAGAAGATTTTTGCTACATATTTATCTTTTTGAGTAGCAATAACTACATTACAATCTTCGTAACCAACATCTATTACAGAAAAATCTGTAGGTTCTCCAACCCGATATGTAGTACAAAGACGACCAACTACAGGGTCAAGATTACCCTCGTAATTTAATCTATCAATAGGTGTTCGTTTATCCATTTCCATTTGATCCTAATCGATTATATAACAATTCTTAACAGAAAAGTTATGCTATACTTAGTTTTACCGAATGATCCTTGTGGTGAAAGTACCTTACCTTTAGGGAGCGAATGTTGACAGAAGATTTTCTGATTCATCTAGGCCACAGGGGTCGCCCTTAGGAGAAAATTTTATGGTTATTGATGAATTTTTCAAGCAATTTATTGATGGTTATCTATTTGGAGACCTCCAAAGTATGGCTAAAGTTACTGTACCGCAAGGTAAAACCTACGGTGGCGTTGGGTACCCAATGGTAGCAACTACTTTAACAGGTATGGAACTTTTGGGACAGTTACTAATGCCCGATGTTGATCCATTTGATCCTACTCGCGGAAATGATTACTTTCTCAATTACTGGAATAATTATTTTTCTAAAAATAACCCTGCATATACCGGTCTGGATAGAATTTTCAGACAGCTAGCGCGTAATGGAATATCTCACACGTTTGTAGCCAAACCAGGCATACTTGTCGAAAAAGGTACTAATAGACAAATGTCCTTGGATACGACAAGGAATGAAATATATATTGATTGCATAGTTTTTTATAAAGAATTTGAAGACTCATATCTGAAACTTGTTAAGCCAATCGTTGATGGTGCTCTAGGCACTTTTCTAACAACAAAATCAAATATGCAAACTCGCCTAGATAATTTTGGATCTGCATACACAGATGATTCAACTAGATTGTTTTCTGCATTACCGGCATTGCATGTATCAACTATCAACACTACTCGAAGAGCACAAGTGCCGGTGAGTCCATTCTTCTTAAGTCAGGGAGTTCGAGCAAGTGGAGCTTCTGGGTCACGAGGACCCGTACCAACTACCACCAGTACCACAACTTCCACATCGAATAGTGGCAGCTCCTCAGTACCGCCCGCATCTGTTACTGTTCCTTACCCAAATCCGACGCCATTTGGGACACTTCCGCCAAAAAAGAATCCTTAAATATGAAAGTCAGTAAGACTAAATATAAAGATGAAGAATTAGAAAAAATCCTCAACCCACTATCTAAAGGGGCCACACATATCGTTGCTTCTCCAAAAACTATAGACGAACTTATATCCAAGGGTATCAATATCGAAGAAAAGTTTATTACTTATGAAGAATATTTTGAAAATTTAATTACGCAAAAAAGAAAGAATGCAGTTGGTTTGCTTAGGCAGTTGCCCTTACTAGATAATTCCATCGCAAACAGCGTGATCTCTGCGATTTATGAAGAGATTAGGGCAAGTTTTGGACTAGGAATATTCACCTCTACTATTTTTAACTCCATTGTTTTGCTTGAGTATGCCATGAGGATTCGTCTATATAATAAAAGGTTAGAAAACGACCCTAATTCTAAATGGGAAGATACTGAAAAGCTAAAGATGAAACAATTAATAAGTCAACTGAAACGGCAAAAAATCATAGATAAAACAGGGCAGGAACAGTTGGATAGCTTTAATGATAAGTTTAGAAACCCCTATTTACACATAAATATCCATAAGATGATACAAGGTATTTATGCTAATAATGTAATGAAGGTTGATATAAACACTAGAAAAGTAACAGAAG
>Ga0156142_126_pt1 | contig 12941 bp, 9 predicted proteins | sample RifCSPlowO2_02_FD_107795 | JGI IMG/M metagenome (GOLD analysis project Ga0156142, IMG submission 107795) | Candidatus Daviesbacteria bacterium RIFCSPLOWO2_02_FULL_43_11
GCCACCGGGCCCAAGACTTTACCAACAATTACCGGAATCAAAACCGGGATTATTGCCGGAGCAAGCATCTGTTTTTGCGCAGTTTTAGTAACAATTGCGACAGCTGCCCCGTAATCAGGTTTTGCCTTCCCTTCCATAATACCCTTAATAGTCTTAAATTGGCGTCTAACCTCTTCCACCACCGCTGCACCGGCAACACCCACAGCCTCCATCGCCAAAGAGGCAAAGAGATATGGCATAGCGCCTCCTATAAAAAGTCCTATTACTACCCGCGGGTCATCCAGGGCAAAGACTAAGTTGGCGCCAAGACTGGCAAATTCCTGGGCATATGCTGCAAAAAGGACCAACGCGGCAAGCCCGGCAGAAGCAATCGCGTAACCTTTGGTAACTGCCTTGGTGGTATTTCCGACCGCATCCAAAGGATCGGTATTGTTTCTAACCTTTTCCGGAAGACCGGACATTTCAGCAATCCCGCCGGCGTTATCCGTAATCGGCCCAAAAGCATCAATTGTGACAACAATCCCTGCCAAAGAAAGCATCGCTACTGCTGCCAGGGCAATACCATACAACCCGGAAAGCATAAAGCTGACCAGGATAGCAACTGAAATTAAAAGAATGGGTAAAAATGTTGATTTCATAGATAGTGCAAGACCGGCAATAATATTGGTTGCATGGCCGGTTTTAGAAGCCTCGGCCACACCTTTGACCGGGCCATATTGGGTACCGGTGTAGTATTCGGTAATAATAAACATCCCGGCTGTAACTAAAATCCCAACTAAGGTAGAAAGGTATAGATTAAAAGGATTGCTGTCCCCCATCAGGCCAAATGTAACCAGGTAAAAACCGACTGCTGAAAATACCACTGCAGTAATAAGCCCTTTGTATAAGGCCCCCATTATTTTCTTGTCCGTAAGCTTAACAAACAAACTACCGCCAACTGAAGCAAAAACGGCAATAGAGAGAAGTGCAAAAGGATAGGTAAGTATATTTTCAGATCCTGAGAGGAGCAACTTTCCTAAAAGCAAGGCTGCAATAGCCGTTACAACATAAGTTTCAAAAATATCCGCCGCCATGCCGGCACAATCCCCTACGTTATCCCCAACATTATCGGCAATCACGCCTGGGTTCCTCGGGTCATCCTCGGGAATTCCTGCCTCAATTTTTCCTACCAGATCCGCACCCACATCTGCCCCCTTGGTATAAATCCCTCCGCCTAACCTGGCAAAAACAGAGATCAGGGAACCCCCAAATCCCAACGAGACCAATGCCTTTAAGTCGCCTGTATATTGGTAGAAACCATAGACTGCAGCCAGGGCAAGACCCACCACTATAAACCCGGTTACAGCCCCCCCCTTGTAGGCTACGTCAAAAGCCTGGGACAACCCGGATTTTGCTGCCTCGGCACAGCGCACATTGGCCCGTACCGACACATTCATCCCGATAAACCCGGCCAAAGCCGAAAAAACAGCCCCGATTAAAAATCCAACAGCAGAATTTTGTCCTAAAAAGAAATAGATAAACGCCGCTAAAGCAACAGCCACAATTGCCACAACCCGGTATTGGCTTAAAAGATATGCGCTGGCACCTTCCTGGATAGCTGAAGCAATAGAGCGCATCTTTTCATCCCCGGCAGGGAGCTTTAAAACCCATGAACTTAAATAGAGGCCATAAGCCACAGCCGCCGCAGCACCACCCCAAATAAGATAGTTTGTATAGTTTGCAATTACTTCCACGCCTATTAATTTACTCTAGAGGCTACACTTTCGTCAAGGAGGAGAAAATTTTGGGCAAAGGCGACTGAATTTGTTATATAATTTCTTTGTGAAGCCCTTAATACTTCTTGGTGTATGCTTGCTAACAGTAATGGTAATTACTGTAGTTCTTTGGCTAACATATTTAGATAGCGAGTGGCAAGACTATAGAGTTTTAGGATATATGAGAAATGTTACTCATCAACTATATAAGTACAAATTAATAGAACATCATGTTCCAACTACGCTTGAGGACGCTAACATTAATAGTCAATACTGTATTCATTTTCTACGATGTTTTCAGATAAAGTATAAACCGTCGGTAGACAAGCAGTATTTCACAATCGCAGCGAAAGTCTCATATCCTTTTATCGCTTTTACAAACCCCAACTGTATTGATAATGAAAATATGAGCCGTCTTTGTGGTAGCTTGGCTGTTTCCCCTGATTACCCACATCCTAGTGGGGAATACCCTGTATATTTGAAAGACGTATATCCTTTTGCTACTTCATCGGCTTGGCCATCCTATCAAGAATTATAATAACGACTTGCTATCCTCAAAACCTGAAAACTTTTAAGCCATAGCAGGGGAGGGGGTTGTGGAGATTCTTTTATAAGTGCCGGAAACGGGGGGGCGGGTTAAGGCTACCTTTAAAACATCATCCATATGTTTGACAAAGACAAATTCCAGATCCTTCTGGACAAAGTCCGGGATATCTTCCAAATCTTTACGGTTGTTTTCCGGCGCAACAATGGTCTTCACCCCGGCCCTGTGGGCTGCCAAAACTTTTTCTTTCAGGCCTCCTATTTCCAAGGCCCGTCCTCTTAAGGTTACCTCCCCGGTCATTGCCACATCCTTTCTGACCGGGATCTTAAGGAAAGCCGAAATAATCGCCGTTGTCATGGCAACACCCGCCGACGGGCCGTCCTTGGGAACCGCCCCCTCAGGGACATGGATATGGACGTCAACTTTTTGGAAAAATTTCTCCTGTAACCCTAACTCCCTCCAATGGGCACGCACATATGACATCGCCGCCTGTCCGGACTCTTTCATCACGTCCCCTAATTGTCCTGTTAATATCAGCTGCCCTTTCCCCGGCATCGGGGTTACTTCAATAAACATAATCTCCCCGCCCGCTTCGGTCCAAGCCATACCGGTTGAGGTACCAACCGTGTCTTCTACCTCGGCAAGTTGGGGGATAAATTTGGTAGGCCCCAACAGTTTCCCGACTTCCCCGGGAGTAATATTAAATACCTTCTCCTTGCTCCCTTCCGCTATCTTACGGGCAACTTTGCGGATAATCGATGTTAGCTCCCTCTCCAAGTTCCTTACCCCCGCCTCCCTGGTGTAGCTTCTGATTACTGTAAGTATTGCCTCATCAGCAAATTGAATCCGACCGCTCTTTAGCCCATGGATTGATACCTGCTTAGGAAGAAGGAATTTCCTGGCGATATTAAATTTTTCATCCTCTGTATAACCTGCATAGCGGATAATTTCCAAGCGGTCCCGTAGAGCCGGCGGGATAGTGTCTAAGATATTAGCCGTTGTAATAAACATCACATTGGAAAGGTCATATGGAACCTCCAGATAATGGTCGGAAAAGGCAAAATTTTGTTCCGGGTCCAAAGCCTCCAGAAGCGCCGCCGACGGGTCACCGCGATAATCGGCACCAATTTTATCAATTTCATCCAGCATAAAGACGGGGTTAACAGTCCCCGCCTGTTTAATCCCCTGGACAATCCTGCCGGGCATGGACCCTACATAAGTCCGCCTGTGGCCGCGGATCTCCGCCTCATCCCTGATCCCACCCAAAGACATTTTGACAAACTTGCGGTTCAAGGCTCTGGCGATTGATTTGCCAATCGAAGTCTTTCCTGTCCCGGGAGGGCCGACAAAACAAAGGATAGGGCCTTTAACTTTGCCTGATAACTTATGTACTGCCAGGTATTCTAAAATCCTTTCTTTGACTTTAGTAAGCCCATAATGGTCCTCATCTAAAACACCCTGTGCGTTTTTCATATTCACATTCTCTTTCCCCTCCATCTTCCAGGGTAAATCCGTCAGCCATTCCAGATAATTTCTTTTATACGACGCCTCAGGATTATATTGGGACATCTTCGCCAAACCTGCCAGCTCTTTTATCGCTTTCTCCTTAACTTCTTTCGGCATACCGGAACGTTTAATTTTCACTTCAAACTCATGGATCTCCTGGTTGTGGCCCCCTTCGCTTTCCCCTAACTCCTCTTCAATCGAACGCATCTGTTCCCGCAGGATCGCCTCTTTGGTCATCTTAGAAACTCTCTCCTGGGTTTTGGAAGAGATATTTTGGGAAACCTCCAGGATCTTTATCTCTTTGGCCAAAAGTTCGGAGAGTCTTTGTAATCTTTCAACAGCCGAAACCATTTCCAAAAGCTGTTGTTTGTCTATAGTCTTAAAATCAATGGATTGGGCTATGGAGTTCACTAAAAGGTTGGGGTCTTCGTTTTGGGATATTAGAGTCCAGCTTGTGGCCCAGTTTGATAAAACACCGGGATCAAAGATGGGATTGCCGCCAAGCTCAACAAACCGACGGAACTGTTCCCTGACGGTCCTGGCCAATGCTTCGGTCTCGACGGTTTTTTCATAAAGCTCAGGGACCTCTTTTACCTCTGCCTCCAAGTAAGGCTCCATTTGGGTATAGTGTTTAATAAAAACCCTGGCCAACCCTTCGGCTGAAACGGTGTAGTCACCTTCGGCATTTTTAATCATCCTTTTCAGGAGACAAACAGTCCCTACTTGATACAGATCCTTATCGGTAGGCTTTTCAACACGGCTATTTTTTTGGGTGACAAAAACGATCAGGCGGTTACTGTTCCAGGCTTGATCCAAGGCTGCCCTTGAGATCGGCCGTCCGGAAACAATAGGGAGGGATGTCCCTGGAAACATAACGGTATCACGCAAAGGCCCGACAGGAAGTCTTTCAGGAAGTTTTATCGATTGTGAGGTATAATCAGGAACCATAATTGGTATCTCTCCTCAAGTCTAGCACTAGCATAGCACGAGTGCTAATACTTGGCAACCCCCCAAATCGTTTTCAGGACTATATTATATCAATGAAAAGATAAAAGATATAAGCTACTTGACAAAGTTTCAACCAACCCTAAAAATCTATTCCTTCTTTGGCTTGGATGCCTTTGGTAAAGGGGTGCTTTATGGATTTCATCTCTGTCACCAGGTCTGCTATTGCAATTAATTTTTGGTGGGCTAAGCGGCCGGTTAAGACTAAGTCCAGAGATTGTGGTTTGTCTTTGATTAGCTTAAGCACCTGGGAAAGGCTTACCAGCTTTGCAGCCACTGTTCCAATAATTTCATCAGCCACAACCACATCCCATTTCCCCGAGATAGTTTCCTTACATATATAGTTATATGTTTTCTGTGCCGCTTTTTTATGTTCTTCCCGGGGCAGTTTATCGCCCTTAATGCCTACAAAGCCTTTACCTCCTTGGATAACCTTGATATAAGGCTTGAGTAGTTTTAGGGGTTCTAGTTCTCCTGAGAAAGCCGCTTTACCAAACTGGACAATGAGGATTTTTTTCTTATATCCGGCAGCCCTTAAGGCTAACCCCAACGCCGCCGTGGTTTTCCCTTTACCTTCACCAGTGTAGACAATAACCATGCCTAAATCTTATACCTTTTCCAGTCGTCTAGCCTGCCACCCCTGGGGTGGATTAGCTTGACACCTGCGGATTTTTAATTGATACTGAAGTTAAATGCCATCCAGAATTATTCCTTTTGTAAATGACCACTTTTACCATATTTACAACAGAGGAAGTGAAAAACGGCCTATATTTGAAAACCAAAGGGATTACCAAAGATTTTTAAAAACTTTAAGATATTACCAGATAGAAGGTCCTAAGCCAAGATTCTCTCGCTTCCCCTCACCTCTTGTTAATAAACTAGATGAATCTAAACAAATAGTTGAAATTATTGCCTACTGTTTAATGCCTAACCATTTCCATCTTCTTATTAAACAGTTAAAAGACGGTGGCATTACCGAATTTGTAGGTAAGCTCAGCAATAGTTATACCAAATATTACAACACCAAAAATAATAGGGTAGGACATTTATTCCAAGGGGAATTTAAGGCTGTTATTATAGAAAGTGACGAACAACTAACCCATGTTTCCCGTTATCTCCACCTTAATCCTTATGTGGCGTGTCTCACTAAGGAAGTAGACCAATATAAATGGACATCTTATCGAGAATACATTGATCAAGGTTTCCCTGGACTGTGCTCTAAAGAAGAAGTGCTCAGCCATTTCAAAGGTCCTCAGGATTACCAGCAATTTGTTTTAGATCAGGCAAGTTATGCTTTGGAGATAGAGTTTATCAAGCACCAATTAATTGAAGAGGTCTAGCCTGCCACCCCAGGGGTGGAAAGCTAAAACCAAGTGAGACATTTTTATTCATCAGAGAGCAGGTGGAAATATTCTGCTCCTTCAGGGAGACCGCGGTCAGTAAAATATTCACTGAGAGCCAAGTAGGCAGCCAACATACGGAAGCTTTGTTCGGCTTCATCACGAAAGAAATCGGAGTCATTTTGGTCCTTCCAGGCAAAACTGCTTAATTGTAGCTCACTCATCTTGGCCATCAGACTAAAAAACATTTTCACTCTGGCAGTATGTGTTCCCCAGTCTAATATTTGCATGGAGATATAAGGAAAGCCTTCGTGTTGAAAGCGTTGAGTGTAGTTTTTGTAACTCCAAAAGGAGGCAGGTAACTTATCCAGCTGAAGGGCGGCAAACCTTAACTTTTGACAGTGCTCCTTGATATCGTCCAAAGGAGGAAAACGGGTTTCGGAAACTATCTCTACTTGTGGGTCACCATCTTCGTTGGTGCGGACGGTAATAGTTTTGTGTTGGCCGGGAGCAAAAGGGCTGGAATAATGTTCCAAAGCATCCTCCAGTTCCCCAAAATAGAGCCGGGATTTTTCTAGCTCTTTTTTAGTAGGTAGGCCTTTATCTTTAAAAATTTCCTCCGTGGCTCTAGCTGCTTTTAAGGCTTGGCCGCTGGCTTTTTTAAAAATATCCCTGGTTACTTCTGAGGACCCGTCTTCAATACTCATGGTGGAGATAATATCAAAAATAGGGGATAGAAATCAAACTACTCAGTTTGTGGGCAGTGTCAGCAGGCGCTATACCCACAGGAGTGGCACTTCTTACACCCTTCTTCAAAGACAAATGTAGCATTACCACATTCAGGACAAAGGTCGGCCATTTTAACGGGTCCGGAATTATCCTGTGAAGCCAAAGTCATATTTTCCCCACCCCAACCGTTTTCCTGATGGTCGATAATTGTCAGGTTTAAAGGAATCGTTTCCGCTGCAGATTCCTCAGTCTTGATTACCCCAAACTGGGAAAGCTCCTCAGCTAAAGCCTTGGCTATGGCATCCGCCAAACTCATCACCCTCTCCTTGCCAAAACCGATCTGGGATGCACCGCCGATACCCCGGAGCTGGGAAACAATCTTTTGGGCAATGTGCCGTGAATCCCCCCGGGAAATCCTTAAGGCAAGTGAGATCATCCTACCTAATGCCTCAGCGTCAGCCGACGTATGCATTCCTGCTTTACCTATTGTGACAAATACCTCGAAAGGATTATCTTTATTATCACGGTTGATGGTCACAAAAGCTTCCCCTACCGGGGTGTTAATCTTATAAGTCCGCCCCCGCAAAATCATAGGCCTCTCCCCGGCAATATCTTCTGCCACCTTTTGCCCTTCCAGATTATCCGGAGAACTTACAGGTTTTGCAGCTCCTGATAGCTGGTCATAATACGAGCTGTCTTTTTTAGTCTCTAAGATCTGCTTTTCCCTGGATCCGTCACGGTAAATTGTGATCCCCTTGCAACCCGTTTCATAGACCATCATATAAACCTTTCTCACATCCTCCACCGTGGCTTCATGGGAAAAGTTGATTGTTTTGGAGATAGCGTTATCAACGTTTTTTTGGAAAGCTGCCTGGATCTTGATATGCCGCTCCGGCTCAATATCATGGGCCACTACAAAAACCTCCTGCCATTTTATAGGCACCTCGGGAATCCCCCGGACAGAACCGTGATTCCTGTCAATTTTTTCCAGCAGCTCTTCCGAATAGAAGCCCTCACTTTTGGCAACTTCCAAAAAAAACGGGTTTGTATTAAATAATCTCTTACCTTCGATGGTATTTTTTACATAGGCGACCCCAAAATAAGGCTCAATACCGGATGAGGCATCGGCCAACATTGCTGTCGTCCCTGTCGGGGCAATTGTGGTTAAAGCACCGTTCCTAAGTTTTAAATTCTGTCCCCGAAAGTATGGGCTTTTGGGGTCGTAAATTGAACCATCCCATGCCAGGAATGTACCCCTCACCTTTGCAAGCTCCAAACTTGCCAGCTTGGCCTGTTTATCTATAAACTCCATTACTTCCTCCGCTGCCTTTAGACCTTCATCGGTGTCATAACCTATCCCAAGCTGCACCAGCATATCGGCAAAGCCCATCATCCCAAGCCCTATCCTTCTGATATTCCTGGTCATGTCGTTCACCGCCGCAATCGGGTAGTTATTCATATCCAAAACATTATCCAAAAAATTCACGGCGATTTTGACCGTCTCCCCCAAACCCTCCCAATCGATAGCGCCGCCTTTGACAAACTTCCCCACATTTATTGCCCCCAAGGTGCAGGCATCATAAGGCAGCAGAGGCTGTTCACCGCAGGGATTGGTTGACTCAATTTGGCCTAAAGCGGGGGTAGGGTTGGCATTTGAATTATTTATCCTGTCAATGATGATCATCCCCGGGTCACCATAATGCCAGGCCAGCTGGGTAATAAGCAAAAAGACTTTTTTGGCATTTAAGCGGTCCATCACCAGCCCGGTCCGGGGGTTTATTAAATCATACCCTTCACCTTCCTGCCTGGCCCTGACCAACTCGTATAATTTAGCGACTCCTGCTTCAACCCTCTTTAGTTTTAAATCAACATCACGGATAGCTTCAGCCTGTTTAATCTCTTCAATGATACCTTCCCAATCAGGTTCCCCGGTAACAAACCGGCTATCGGCTTTTACATTCTCCATCCATTCCTCAGTCACCGCCACAGAGATATTAAAATTAGTCATGGAAAACTCATCAACCTTCATAACTGCAAATCGTAAAATATCCGGGTGGTTAATATTTAAGATGCCCATATTGGCACCCCTTCTTACCCCACCCTGCTTGACCTGTGAGGTGACATCATTGTAAGCCTGTAAAAACGCGGTCGGGCCTACCGTAGTCCCTCCCGAAGAGCTGATTGTGTCACCATACGGGCGCAGCTTTGAGAATGAGAACCCTGTACCGCCGCCGGATTTATGGATCATTACCATGTCAACTAAAGTCTGGGCGATTGACCTCATGTCATCCTCAATCGGCAAAACAAAGCAGGCAGAAAGCTGCTGCATCGGCTTACCGGCATTTAACATTGTAGGTGTATTCGGGATAAATTTTTGTGAAGCCATAGTCCGGTAAAACACCTTTGCCAAAGAAGTCATATGGTCAAGACTTGGGTCAAATTGTAAATTGGCAACCGCAATATTAAAAGCCACCCGCCAAAACATATCTTTTGCAGACTCTATCGGTTCGCTGTGTTCATCCCGTATGGCGTACCTGGTTTTCCCCACATAAAGGGCATTCTCTGACAGTTGAGGTTCAGGAAGGTCTCCCGGGACAGCGGGGATCTGGTGCCCTATCTCCCACACCTTTTCCCTGGTATATATAGGCAAGGCTCTATGATGGATACCGTTTGTCTTCTTTCTCGGCTTCCTTAGGGCCCCTGAAACTTGAAGGTTCACACTGGTAGATTTTTTTAGTGTTTTCATATTTTTTAAATTACAACGAGTTAATCTCTTTGGAAAAATCCTCCGGATTCTCGAAACTTCTATAAACACTTGCAAAACGTAAGTATGCTACCGTATCAAGCTTTTTCAACTCCAAAAGGACTGCTTGCCCAATCCGTTTTGAGCTTACCTCTCCGCGATAAGTGCGGCGGATTTTCTTTTCAACCTTCCCTGCCAGATAATCCATCCTATCAGCCAGCGGCCTTTTCTCTAAAGCCTTAACAATCCCTAACCTTAGCTTCTCCCGGTTAAAATCTTCCCTACGCCCGTCTTTTTTAATAACCTGAAGTTCTAATAAAGCCCATCTCTCGTAAGTTGTAAAGCGCCTAAGACACTTAAGACACTGCCTCCGTCGTCTTATTTCCCCCACTGAAACCACACTTCTTTTATCAACAACCCGATGAAGCGTGCTGTCGCAGAATGGGCATGTCATACAATCCCTTGTGTATTACCTCACTAACCTACCAACATATCTAACTTAACATATCCACACTTTTGGGTGTCAATATACCAAATGTTGTATAGATAGGTTACTTAAGAGGCTCAACCCTTACTTGGCGCATAACGTCTCCAACCTTAATTTGGTCCACAACATCTTGCCCTTTTATGACAACCCCAAAAATCGTATATTTAGGCGGAAGTTCGGGATGGTCATCCAACATAATAAAAAACTGTGAGCCGTTGGTATTGGGGCCGGAGTTGGCCATTGCTACTACCCCCTTAGTATACTTATCAACCACAGGCTCATCTTCAAACTTATACCCCGGCCCGCCGGTACCGTTACCCAAAGGATCTCCTCCCTGGATAACAAATCCCGGCTCTACCCGGTGGAAAATTAAACCGTCATAAAACCCGTCCCGGGCCAAAAAGATAAAGTTGGAAGCGGTCTTGGTTGCCTCAGGATAAATTTCAAATTCAATTTTCCCCTTACCTGTTTCTATCACCGCCTTTTTGTTTTGCAGCTCGGCCGGAGCTAAAGACCCGGGAAACTGCCGGTATTGCCTAACCTGTTTTTGAGAACTCTGTTGCTCACTAGTACCAAGGGTGTTTTGTCTCTGTTTCATATCCTGGTTAAATAACAACCCTTCCGGGGCCGGTGTGGGGGTAATATCCACATCAATCCTCTCAGCAAGATTTTCCTTAAAGGAATTTGTAGCAGCTATTCCAAGCCCTGCTACTGCCAATATAACAAACAATATTACCACTACCTTTTGATCCATTGCCCATAATATATATCACTTGGTAAACCCTCTGGCAAGGTCCTTCATTATTATGCTATCCTTAATAGTATGCCTTGGCAGGATTTAATTTTATCTTCAGGAACAGTGGTTTTAATTTTAGCCCTCCTCCCCTCAGTTCTTAGTAAAGATAAACCGGCTATCCCAACCAGTATCGTAACAGGAATTGTCATGAGTATCTTTGCTTTTGTCTATGCCAGCCTAACCTTATGGTTTACCGCCGGTGCAGTATCCCTCATCAGCCTGCTTTGGTTTATTTTAGCCGTTCAAAAAAAGAACAGCTAAATGAAAATGGACAGTTTAAATATCGCTACCTTTAATATCTGGGGCAGTATTTTTGCCAAGGGGAACTTTAAAAAACGGGCCGGGGAAATCTGCCAATATTTTAACAATAGCGAGACGGATATAATCCATTTCCAGGAAATTTTTACTTATCCGAAATTAAAGTTTTTTCAAAGACACTTACCCAACTTCCCTTATTGTGCTTATAAAAAATCACTTCTCGGTCCAAGAGGCGGGTTAGTAACTTTTTCTAAAATCCCAGTTGTAGAAACTTTATATATGGAGTTTGACCAAAAACTTATCCAGGGTAATCTTAACCCTGGTATTGCAGTCACCGGAAAAGGAGCCCTCAAAGTATCCCCCAATGATACCTCCTTAACCCTGATAAATACCCATTTTAGCCCAACCTATGTCAGCCCAAGTTATAACACCAACCCCAAAAATAAAGATAAGTATGACAAGCTGACAAAATCTCAACTGCATCAGTTGTATGGCTTAATAGAGAAAGAGTCTATAAAAGGAAGGTCTGTTATCGTTACGGGAGACTTTAACCTGGCCAAAGATACCGAAATTTACCAGTCTTTTTTAGGCCAAGGTTTAGTGGATATCTTTGCCGGTTACTCTTCCCCTACTTATCACCAGAAATATGCCCCGAAGGGAAAAACCGCCTGCCGGATTGACTATATTTTTATTAAGACATCAAAAAAATTTACCATTATCAATACAGATCAATTATTTACTGACAACCCCCTCTCCGACCATATCGGCCTTAAAGCCAAAATTAAACTAGAGATTTAGAGTTTTTCTCCTTGCAAACCCCCTGACAAGATTAGACAATTACCTGACAAGGTTAAGAAGTGAAAATTTTAATAAAATTTTTAATATTCGCTGTTTCTCTTTTAGTGGTTTTGCAATTTACAACCAAAATACAGGCTGTAATGGTGGCCGAACAAACCCAAGGTTATGGTTCAAACTTACAAGTCTGGCAGACAATCCAGGAGCTTGGCAATAACTTATCAGGGACAGCCCAAAACTTTACCTTCAGGGTCTCAACTTCCGTTTCCCACTCATACCAGTTTGACTATACTGCCCAAAACACCAGGATTTATGATAAAGACAACGGCAGCTCTTCTATTGCCGGATGTGTCCCTTCAGGGGTAAGCACCAGCGACCAATTAAGGGGTTTAACTTTCTCCACCAGCGGTGTCCCGGATGGATATGAGGATGTAACAATAGATTTTTCCTGCAGAAACTATAGTTTTATTTCAGGACACAGGTATTTAATTAAAGTCTCAAATGCCAATAATTTTGGCAAAATTTACTTTTCCGCTGCTACCTATTCCGGTACTTCAAACGATTACTTCACAGGCGGGGGAGCAAGGTACGCTTATGATAATGGCACATGCAATGCTGTAAGCTATGTCTGGAACTCTTCAATTTCCAACTCCGGCTGCAATATTTGGACTACCAAGCAAGACGACTTATATTTTATATTAAACAACAGCACTCCTGTACCTACCCCTACTCCCACTCCAACCCCCTCACCACTATCCTACCCGGTAATTTTTATCCCCGGTATCGGAGGGTCGGAATTCCAAACAACCCAAGATATTATCTGGTCCAAAGACAACGGACATGGGGGGACTTTTTCCCATGCCTACCCCGGCGGGGAAAAGGTTTGGGTAAACGAGACAGAGGCAGCCTTAATAGGTGATGATGACTATTTTGATATTTTAAAATTAAAACCGGACGGGGTAACTCCGGAGGCATCTTTAACTT
>Ga0156142_102_pt1 | contig 10841 bp, 14 predicted proteins | sample RifCSPlowO2_02_FD_107795 | JGI IMG/M metagenome (GOLD analysis project Ga0156142, IMG submission 107795) | Candidatus Daviesbacteria bacterium RIFCSPLOWO2_02_FULL_43_11
TGCTTTTGTTCAATCCGCGCCATTTTCTCGTCCAGCGACTTCTTTTCCATAAGAAGTTTTGTTTTTTGCTCGCGGTAAATTTCTTGCTCAATGTCTTGCTCTAAATAGCCATCAAGAAGTCGCTGAAGCTTCGTTTGTATGGCGCGGATTTTGTTTTGGCTTTCCTGAACAAAAGTAGAAACGGATTGGGCGGATTTATCTTTATTCGTTTCCGCCATTTCCAAAAGTTTTTCCGCCCAATCCGAACGCAAAGAAAATTTTTGAAGCAGAGAGGAAATTTGCTCGTCTAAACTTTCTTGGCGAATATAGGGTTCGGGACATTTTATTGATTTATTTTTCTTGGTGCAGTGGTAATAAATGTAATCGTGAACATTTCCATTTTTCTGCTTTTTAACCCTGTATTCGCCAGTTATGGACATTCCGCAAGTGCCACATTTTAGAAGTCCGCAAAAATCTTGTGGCTCATTCTTTGTTTTGTGGTGCGGTCGTCCTCTCTGCTTCCAAACTTCTTGGACTTTATCAAAAATTTTCTTTGAGATGATTGGCTCATGCTTTCCTTCGTGCAATTCTTTGGAGTAGCGAAATAGTCCCGTGTAAAACGGATTGGAAAGGATAAAAGTCGCCCTCGTCTTGTGGATTTTCTTTCCGCCGCGGGACATAATCCCGCGTTGCGCCAAAAAGATAGAGACATCTTCAAGCCGAGCGTTGCCGGTGGCGTAATACTCAAATGCCGCCTTGATAACTTTGGCTTTCTTGCGGTCAACAACAATACTTTTGTTTCTCACATCGTTTACGTAGCCAATAGGCGCAACGCTCGGATATTCGCCCCGTCTCACTTTTTGGCGCAAACCACGCTTCGTGTTTTCGGAAAGAGAATCCACATAGTATTTGCTTTGCCCAAAGGCGATATTCAACATAAATTTTCCTTGGACTTCTTTTCCATAAGAAGTTTTGTTTTTTGCTCGCGGTAAATTTCTTGCTCAATGTCTTGCTCTAAATAGCCATCAAGAAGTCGCTGAAGCTTCGTTTGTATGGCGCGGATTTTGTTTTGGCTTTCCTGAACAAAAGTAGAAACGGATTGGGCGGATTTATCTTTATTCGTTTCCGCCATTTCCAAAAGTTTTTCCGCCCAATCCGAACGCAAAGAAAATTTTTGAAGCAGAGAGGAAATTTGCTCGTCTAAACTTTCTTGGCGAATATAGGGTTCGGGACATTTTATTGATTTATTTTTCTTGGTGCAGTGGTAATAAATGTAATCGTGAACATTTCCATTTTTCTGCTTTTTAACCCTGTATTCGCCAGTTATGGACATTCCGCAAGTGCCACATTTTAGAAGTCCGCAAAAATCTTGTGGCTCATTCTTTGTTTTGTGGTGCGGTCGTCCTCTCTGCTTCCAAACTTCTTGGACTTTATCAAAAATTTTCTTTGAGATGATTGGCTCATGCTTTCCTTCGTGCAATTCTTTGGAGTAGCGAAATAGTCCCGTGTAAAACGGATTGGAAAGGATAAAAGTCGCCCTCGTCTTGTGGATTTTCTTTCCGCCGCGGGACATAATCCCGCGTTGCGCCAAAAAGATAGAGACATCTTCAAGCCGAGCGTTGCCGGTGGCGTAATACTCAAATGCCGCCTTGATAACTTTGGCTTTCTTGCGGTCAACAACAATACTTTTGTTTCTCACATCGTTTACGTAGCCAATAGGCGCAACGCTCGGATATTCGCCCCGTCTCACTTTTTGGCGCAAACCACGCTTCGTGTTTTCGGAAAGAGAATCCACATAGTATTTGCTTTGCCCAAAGGCGATATTCAACATAAATTTTCCTTGCGGCGTTGGTTCAAACCAGAATTGAGGAAATTTCAACGCCACAATACGCCCGCAATCTATGAGATAAATTATTTGTCCACCATCCACAGAATTGCGCGCCAGACGGTCAGGGTGCCAGGCCAAAATTCCTTGCGCTTCGCTTTTTTCAATCCGTTTTATCATTTCACCAAATATCGGACGGCCCGGAATTTTGGCTGATTGCTTTTCAATAAAAATATCAACAACATTCAGATTTTCTTGTTTCGCAAAGGCGCGCAATTCTGCGATCTGGTCATCAATAGACCTCACTTGCTTATCCTCAACATCCGTTGATTTGCGGGCGTAGAGGAAAAATTTATGTTGTTCCATATTCATAGATTTATTGGGCAAAGCAAATACTTAAAATCGCAAGGGATTTCGAACCTGCGCTTGGCGAGCCGCGCCGTGCGCGGCGAGCCAGTGTTTCCATATTTTTCCGCGCTTCGCGCGGCTGAATCGGTCGGCAAAATTCCTGAAAGTTTGATTGTGGTGCGATTATTTGACGAAATCCGAACCTTTTTTGAGCGGAACTGACGGCGCGCTTCGCGCGCCAAACTGAACGCTCGGGCGGGCAAAAAGGAAGGGGGTTGGGGGGAAGGAATTTTTGCCCGCCCTCGCTTTCCGCCGCCGCCGAATTTCGTATTTCGCTTTGCGAAATACGCCGCCAAGAACTTGTAAAAATCAAAGAAAAGATGTATCCTAATAATATGATTTCAATATAAGTTCGCATGACACTATTTTAACAATAATAGTATTATAATACAAGTATGACACAAGAGAATAAAATCAGCAAGAACATAAAGAAGCTAAGACAAGCCAAGGGCTTGTCGCAAGATCGCCTCTCAAAAGCGGCGGATGTTTCTTATAATTCAATTATCAAACTTGAAACTGGCGGAATAACAAACCCAACAATAGAAACTTTGCAAAAAATCGCCAAAGCATTAGATGTTTCGGTTGATGATTTATTGAAATAGAATATGAATAAAATTTTAGAAAAAACAAAATTTGTGGTTGAAAATTCCGATTTTGTAAAAATAAATCGCGAAAAGATTTTGGAATTTTCAAAAAATTTTAATCCTGATAAAACCGACTATTGGCTAAATGCTGCGCCCTTTAACTTTTCGCATTTTTCAGACGAGGACAAATTGCATTTTCTATTTATCTTTAATGCGTTAAGTTTTTCTTATTGGGGCGAGCCGAAATGGACAGTTAAATACAAAGACAAAAAATGTGACGGCGCGTGGGGAATGATTCTCGCACTTGGACGGGGAATTGAGGAGGGCACGGCTCTCACAAATTTTGATTATTGTTCTAAAATTTCAAAAGAAGAATTTGCGCATATTTTGCATGGAAATATTGAAATTCCTCTTTTAGAAGAACGATGGAAAATCTTGCAGGAAATTGGAAAAAACATGGTTGCTAATTTTGACGGGAAAGCAGGCAATCTGATTAAGGCGGCAAATGGCGACGCACAAGAACTTTTAGAAATTATTGTGCAAAAATTTCCTTCATTTTTGGATATAGCGAAATACAAAGAAAAAGAAATTTATTTTTATAAACGAGTGCAGTTGCTTATAGCGGATATTTTTCAGATTTTCGGCGGTAAAGGTTTCGGAAAATTAGAAAATATGGATCAAATTACGGCTTGTGCCGATTATAAATTACCTTTGATTCTCAGAAATTTAGGAATTTTAGAATATACTTCTGTGCTTGCTAAAAAAATAGATTGTAAAACAGAAATTCAAAAAGGTTCGGCTGAAGAAACAGAAATCAGGGCGAGTACTATTTGGGCTGTTGAATTTATCAAAGAAGAAGTTAAAAAGCGCAGTCCGCAAATTATGTCATTTCAAATAAACGATGATTTATGGCTTGCCACGCAAGGAAGCAATAACGGCAATAAGCCGTATCACAGAACAAGGACAACAGCGTATTAAAATTATGGAACAAGAATCACAAAAACCAAAAGTCGGCGTTGGAGTAATGATTTTGAAAGACGGAAAGGTTTTGCTTGGCAAACGCAAGGGTTCGCATGGCGAAGGCGAGTTTGCGTTTCCGGGTGGACATTTGGAATATATGGAATCATTTGCGGACTGCACTAAAAGAGAAGTTAAAGAAGAATGCGGAATTGAAATCGAAAATATCCGTTTTCAATTTCTAGCAAATGTAGTGAAGTATGCGCCAAAGCATTATGTCCATGTTGGACTTTTGGTTGATTGGAAAAGCGGCGAGCCGAAAGTTTTAGAACCAAACAAATCAGAGTCGTGGTTGTGGTATGATGTAAATAATCTTCCCGAGCCAGTTTTTGAAATGTGCAAATTGGCGATTAATAGTTACAAAAGCGGAAAGATTTATTTTGATGTTTTAGACATTGAATAAGGACAAATAGGCGGCGCGCCAACTTCGTTGGCACGAAATTCGGCGGTGGCGGAAAGCGAGGGCGGGCAAAAATTCCTTCCCCCCAACCCCCTTCCTTTTTGCCCGCCCGAGCGTTCAGTTTGGCGCGCGAAGCGCGCCGTCAGTTCCGCTCAAAAAAGGTTCGGATTTCGTCAAATAATCGCACCAGTAGTAACTTGTTCGGAATTAAGAATAGGGAGCGATTTTGCGGCTAAATTCATAAATAAATACATGATGTATTGTAGTATAACATTGTCTGACAATATAACAAAATGATAAGATGTGTATATCTATGAATAATGTATTTATTTTCCACGGAACAGAGGGATATCCTGATGAAAACTGGTTTCCATGGTTAAAACAGGAATTGGAACAAAAGGGCTGTAAGGTCTTTGTGCCACAATTTCCCTCGCCACCAATAGTGCCAGCAAAAATAGCAGAGTGGTTTGATGTTCTAAAAAACTATGAGCAATACATAAATGAAAATACTATTTTCATTGGTCATAGTTTGGGTGGTATATTCGCTCTACGAATACTAGAAAAATTAGAACATCCAATAAAAGCCGCTATTCTTGCCGGAACGCCTGTCGGCGTTCGGCCTATTGCAAATTACGACAGAGATAGCAGTTTTAGTGGTTTTGCTTTCGATTGGGAAGCAATCAGAAAGAAAGCTCAACATTTTGATGTTTTTCAATCTGACAATGACCCTTATGTCGGTTTAGAAAATGGTAAGGAACTTTCAAAAAATCTTGGCGTTGAGCTTTCTTTTATACCGAACGCCGGACATTTCAATAAAAGAGCTGGCTATCTCAAGTTTGAGAAATTAAGGGATAAGGTTTTAGAAATTCTGAAAAAATAATTTATATGGCGAACATATCATCAAAGTTGTGGCAAAATATGAAGCGTATTAGAACGAAAAAGAATATGTCGCAAGGCGACATTGCTCGTGCGTTAGAAGTTGATAGGGGTTATATTAGTAATATCGAAAGCGGAAAGAAAAACCTCACCCTTGCGACAATTCAAAAGTTGGCTAATGCGCTTGGGATATCTGCTGACGAACTTTTGAAATAAATTTATGAAACTATATCGATTCAGTCCAATAAAAAATGATAGTGAATTACTAGAAGCAATAAAGCATACACACTTTGCTTGTTTTGAATTGTGCAAAAAAGCATTTGGAAAATATCTCCCTGTGGCAGGAAATATGGGAATATTTTGTCATTATGATGATGAATATAAATTCCTTACAAAATTGCGCGAAGAACTAACAGAACAATCTGACAATTTTAATCAAAAATATTTTCGTCTCCACAATTCGATAATTATTCCTTCTCACGAAGATGTTCCAGAAACTACATACACATATCTTTACATTCGCAGACCAGACCAATACAGAGCACAAGTTGGCGATGTTGATTTCGTTCTTGATGATGAAAAATATATTGAGCTTAAAAAATCTTTGCAAGGTGGTTCGCAAATTAACGGAGCAAAAGTATTTGATCGTCCTGATTTAGATATGGTTGAATTATCTGACCCAGATAATGATGCTCTCGCTTATATAAGCACAAGAGCAATGACAGAAAAAGTTAGAGTTAAACAATAAAATTATGAATTACACTGGCGTAATAATTGAAGAAAGTTTAGAAAATAAAGATATTCTAAAGGATGTTAAAATTTTAGAAACAAAAGTTGAGGAAGTTGTCGAGGAACATAAAACTCCGTGGATAAAACAATGGACTCTTCACACTGTTGAAATTCCAGAAAATCAAGTTGCTAGTGTCGCGGAAATAATCAGCAGAGCACTGGACTCTAAACATAATTGGTATGCCGATTTCAAAAATAATACTCATCATTACATCATTTTCCGCGACAAAGTTTTTTATATAGACCGAAAAAGTAAAGAACAATATGACGAAGCGAAACGCTACGGAATTTCGCTCGGTATACCAGAATATCAAGTAGATTTTGCTCCCGATGATAAAATCTGGGAAAGATAATTATGCTTAGAGAAGATCAAAAGAAATGGATTGACCATCTTTCAGACGATTCGAAAATCAAAATCGTTCCTTTTGATCCAAGCAGTCAGGAAAAATTTGAAAAAGTAAAAGTGCTTATACAATCAAAATTAGGCAATGAACTACAAATTGAACATCGGGGTGCGACAAGTCTCGGAATATCCGGACAAGATGAAATTGATATTTATATTCCAGTGCCTCCAGATGAATTCAATAAGTATATAAAGCCGCTAACTGAATTATTCGGCGCACCACGAAGTCATTACGCTCTTGAGAGAGCCCGATTCGTAACATCCGAAGCTGGAAAACATATTGATGTTTTTTTGATTAATAAAGAGAGTGTGGGGTGGATAGAGGGTCTAAAGTTTGAAAATTATCTCAAAGAGCACCTTCAAGCACTGGAGGAATACAGAAAATTGAAAGAGTTGGGAGATGGACTTAGTACTAGAGAATATTACCGAAGGAAAATAGAATTTATAAATGATATTCTAGAAAAAGTTTAGAAATAGCCGCCGAATTTTTTGCGAAAGGAACGGGAACGAAACCCGCCCGCATTCCTCCCCAGACCCCTCCTGCGGGCGGGAAAAGAGCCGAGGCAAAACGAAAAATCCTTTCCCCCAGAAAAAAAGATTTTCGCTTTGCCGAGTCCGTATTGAAGCCCCACGCACTGCCCGAATACTTGGAGGGCAGAACCCCGAAAGAAAAACACCCTTTCCTTTTTCAAGAAAAAATTCACCCCCGCCAAATCAAGAAAGCAAGAGACATTTTTCTTTGGGGTTGCTGGCGTACTCGCCAGTGCGTGGGGCGATTCATTCGTTCAGTTTCCGCTCGAAAAAGGTTCGCGCAAAGTGTATAATTACAGCATATATTATGCAAATAGAATTTGAGGCAGCGTTTTTAAAAATTGATAAAGACGATATGCGGCGCCGGTTGAAAGAAGTTGGCGCGGTTTTAGTTTATCCTGAAACTCTGTTGAAAAGAGATGTGTTTGATCCGCCGCTGCCGATAAAAGGCGGTTGGTTGAGAGTGCGCAAGGAGGCCGACGGAACAACTATGAGTTTAAAAGTGGTGGATGGCGATAAGATTGAAAATCAGAAAGAAGTTGAATTAAAAATAGATAATTACAAACAAGGGGTGGAATTTTTATCAGCGATTGGCGCGCGGCACAAATCATATCAGGAAACGAAACGAGAGTTGTGGAATTTTTTGGATACGCGGGTAACTATCGATACTTGGCCGGGTCTGCAACCATTTTTGGAAATAGAAAGCGATGGTGAGGAAAAAGTTAAAGAAGCGGCCGTGGCGCTGGGTTTTGATTACACTCAAGCGCGTTTTGGCGCCGTGGACGTGGTTTATATGGAAGAACTTAACATTCCTTTTCATATAATCAATCAGATGCCGATCATAACTTTTGAAAATCCGCCGCAGAGATATAATGGTTAAGAAAAGCAAAAACAACCCGCGAGGGTTGTTTTTATGAATCTTGCTGTGTGTATCCTGCGTCCGGCTTTAGTTATTCCGCAACTCATTCCGATAATGATGGTCGTAAATCGCCATTACCGCGACAAATAGCGAAGCGATCACCGGGCCGATGACAAAGCCGGAGATGCCAAAAAGAAAAATTCCGCCCAAAGTTGAAAACAATACCAACAGCGGGTGCATCTGGATGTCTTTACCTATCAGTTTCGGTCTGATGAGATTGTCAACTGTGCTGATTACGAATAAACCGACCAGCAGAATCGCGAGACCCTGCCAAAAATTTCCGAGCGCCAGCATAATGATGCCGGCCGGGAACCAAACAATTGACGGACCTATCGCCGGGATAATGGCGAAAGCAATCATAATTATTCCCCAAATCAGAGCACCCTCAATGCCAGTCGCCCAAAAAAGAATTCCACCGATGATGCCCTGCACGCCGCCGACAATGAAAGTGCCTTTTAATGTGGCGCGGGCGGTGGAGCGGAATTTATCATACAGCATTATTTCATGTTCGTCGCCGAGAGGCGAGAGATGCATAATTTGTTTTAACAATTTCGTTCCGTCTTTCAGGAAATAGAACAGAGAATAGAACATTATAAAAAGCATGAAGATAAAACGCAGGGAATTTTCCGTGATGCTTTTAATGTTATTGAATAAAAACACGCTAATGGTTTTCGCCGCGTCAGCCGCGTAACTGCCCCACTCGCTTTGCACACTGTTCAGAATCGGCGAGAGCGGCGTGTTATTTAATTTTTGCGTCGCGTTTTGCAGCTGCACGCTGAAATTCCAATGCGATACGGTTTGGTAAAGCCCCACCGATTCGTTGATTAACAGAGTTGAGAGCAATGTTAATGGCAGAAAAATTATCACCACCACCAAAACCAAAGTACTCAACGCGCTTAAGCTCGGCAATTTTAAATATTTATCCAGCCGTTCATATAACGGATGAAACAATACCGCGATTACCGCGGCCCAGAAGACCGGATAAAGAAACGGCCGGATAACATATAGCAGTGAAACAGCCAGAATGATAATTAAACCGAAGAAAAAAATATTGCGCACGCGGTCAAAGCCAAATTTGTCTTGAGACATAAAAGCTTGGGTTAAGTTTTAAGTATGAGTATATTCTATCATAAAAGATACTAATATACTAATGTGTAAGAATCGCCAGCGTTGTTTACATTTTTGGAAGTCATTGCGAGCCTTCGCAGGCGAAGCAATCCACACCGTTATCGCGTTCTAATGTGATTGCTGGATTGCGGAGCCTGTCCCGAGTGAATGCGAGGGATCGCGCGAGCTCCTCGCAATGACAGACTTGTTACCCGGTAGTTGTGAAAGTATATACAACGCTATTAAATTTTACAACTAATGGTACTAATGATACGAATGTATACTAATGCTCTTTGGTAAAATATTATTCGTTTCCATTAGTATAATTAGTACTCTATTTGTATATTAGTATTGTTGCTCTTGACATTATAATTTTACTATATTATCATATCGCCAGCTTAATTAACTGTAGTTATCTCTCACTCTCCACAATTTTTCCTGCCCCAAATCACTTTGGGATTGGCGGGGAGGAGGTATAAGGAAAAATATGATTAAATTACCAAACATCTTGGAGATGCTGCAATCAGGTGTTCATTTCGGACACCAAGTTTCGCGGCGTCACCCAAAGATGGCCTCGTACATTTTCGGCGAGCGCAATGGCGTTCACGTGATTGATTTGGAGAAGACAAAAGCCAAGCTGGAGGAAGTTTTGGTCGCGGTTAAAAAAATGGCAGCCGAAGGCAAAGTTATTTTGTTCGCCAGCACCAAGCCGCAGGCGCGTGACATCGTCAAACAAGCGGCGATAGATTGTGGGATGCCGTATTTGGTGTCGCGTTGGCTTGGCGGTTTGATAACGAATTTCAGCGAGCTTAAAAAATTGATTCAGAAATACAACACCATGAAAGCGGAGCAGGTTAGCGGGGAATGGGAGAAATATACTAAGAAAGAACAAATAGAGTTTGCTAAAAAATTAGAAATAATGCACGAAACATTGGCCGGGCTGTCCAGTTTGACCAAACTTCCTGACGCGTTATTCATTCCAGCTTTGCAAAGGGAAAAAACCGCGGTGGCTGAAGCTAACAAAATGAATGTCGCGATCATTGGCGTTGCTGACAGTAACGCAAATCCTAACAAGGCGACCTTGGTGATTCCGGCAAATGATGACGCGGTTAATTCAATTAAAATGATTGTTGGATTAGTGGCAGCGGCGATAAAGGCGGGCAGAGCCGAGTGGGAAAAGACAAAGGTGATTGGGGCGATAGCCGCAAGCCCCAAGTCGTAATTAGTGAGTGTAAAAGTTTGCTAAGTTGACTAAGTAGCTAAGTTATCTAAGTTTGGTGTTCGTAGTGTGTTGTGTTAATTGTGTTTTGAGTTTTGTTATTAAACACTATGTCTGATATTAATGCGCAAATAATCGCTGAATTACGCGCCAAAACCGGCGCGGGAATGATGGACTGCAAAAAAGCGCTGGATGAATCTGCTGGTAACGTTGAAAAAGCGGCGCAGATTTTGTGCGAGAGAGGCATCTTGAAAGTGGCAAAACGCGCGGATAAAATCGCGGTAGAGGGTTTGGTGGCCAGCTATATTCATGGCGTTGGCAGAATTGGAGTTTTGGTTGAAGTCAACTGCGAAACAGATTTCGTTGCCAAGACCGATCAGTTCAAACAATTTGTCAATGATATCGCCATGCAAATCGCGGCGGCAAACCCAAAGTATTTGGCTTCGGCGGATGTGTCGGCGTCAGATTTGGAAAAAGAAAAAGATATTTATCACGAACAGTTAAAAAATGAAGGCAAGCCAGCGGAAATGATAGAAAAAATTGTTGAAGGCAAGATGTCAAAATATTATGGCGAGGTTTGTTTGTTGAATCAAGTATTTGTTAAAGATGAAACGAAAACCATAGAAAAACTTTTGATTGAGAAGGCGGCGGAGATTGGCGAGAAAATTACTGTTCGCCGTTTTGTCAGATTTGAATTGGGCGAGGGATTGGAAAAGAAATCTTCAGATTTTGCCAAAGAAGTGGCGGAACAGATGGGATAATAACAGTAGAGACGCAAAACTTT
>Ga0156142_107_pt4 | contig 9832 bp, 9 predicted proteins | sample RifCSPlowO2_02_FD_107795 | JGI IMG/M metagenome (GOLD analysis project Ga0156142, IMG submission 107795) | Candidatus Daviesbacteria bacterium RIFCSPLOWO2_02_FULL_43_11
GAACTTTCAGAAGCCCGGGCGCGCGAGCATGTTTTAGAAGGCTTAAAGATCGCTGTTGATAATATTGATGCCGTGATCGAAACAATCAAGAAAAGTAAGGACGCAGATGAAGCCAAGACTAACTTGATGGCAAAGTTTAAACTTTCCGAAATTCAGTCCCAAGCAATCCTGGACATGCAGCTGCGCCGCCTGGCAGCCTTGGAAAGACAAAAGATTGAGGATGAGCTAAAAATGGTCAGGGAACTAATTGCTTACCTGGAGGACTTACTGGCACATCCGGAGAAAATCCTAAAAGTCATCAAAGACGAACTCTTAAAAATCAAAGAGAAATACGGTGATGAGAGAAAAACCAGGGTTTATAAACAAAAGGTAGGGGAGTTCTCAGAAGAGGACCTTATTGCCGATGAAGCCACCATTGTTACCATTACCGAAAACGGTTATATAAAAAGGCAACAGCCGGGAACATTCCGAATGCAAAACAGGGGAGGGAAAGGCGTCTCGGGTATTACTACTAAAGAAGAGGATGCAGTAGCCCATATCTTTTATACCAAGACCTTGGATAATATCCTGTTTTTTACCGACAAAGGTAGGGTTTTTCAACTCAAGGTCTGGGAAATCCCGGAGGCTTCCCGAATCGCCAAAGGCCAGGCAATAGTAAACCTAATCAACACCGAACAAGGAGAAAAAATCACCGCCATTTTAACTATTAGGAAAAAAGACCCAGCCAAATACCTTTTTATGTGTACCTGGCAAGGCAATATCAAAAAAACCCTCATTGAAGAGTATGCTTCCATCCGTAAAAATGGGCTCATTTCCATCAAGCTGGATAGCGGCGACACCTTAGGCTGGGTCATGCCTACCAGTGGGGAGGACGACTTAATCATTGTTTCCCAGGGTGGCCAGTCCATCCGCTTCGCAGAAAAAGACGTCCGTCCCACACACCGGGATACTTCGGGAGTGAGGGGTATAAAACTTGGCAAGGGTGATAGTGTAGTTTCCTTAAACAAGATTACCGATCCTAAAACTGACCAGCTTTTGGTAGTCATGGCTAACGGTTTAGGCAAAAAAACTTTAGTTTCCGGTTGGAGTAAGCAAGGTAGGGGAGGTATGGGAGTGAAAGCCGCCCAGGTTACCCCCAAAACAGGGCCGATTGTGACAGCAAAACTTGCTTCCAAAGAAAGTAATACGTTGGTCATGACTTCAAATAAGGGCCAGCTTATTAAACTGGACTTAAAAGATGTCCCGACACTGCAGCGGCAAACCCAGGGTGTTATACTGATGAGGATGAGGGAAGGGGAAAATGTGGTTGCTGCCACCCTGGTTGCCTCAAAAGACAAGGAACCATAAGTAATGCAGAAAAAAATTGTTACTGCCGCTACTATCTACTTCGTCTTGGGGCTACTTTTTGCCTTAGGGTATGCCTATTTCTACCACTGGCCGCCGCTTTCAGTTTTCAGCCCTCCTTTTTATGCTGTTTTACTCTCCTGGCCTTTCCAGCTCCCCGGCCTCGTCTGGGACTACCAATACTACGGTATCAGTGGCAAAGTTTTGTAGTTTACTAATATGGATCCCGAACTTAATTCGGAAGCAGTAAGCACTCCAGATAATCCAGAACAGCTATTTAAAAAGAGCTTAGAGATTTCCCAACAAGTTATTACTAAACTTGCTACTTTTGCTATAGAGAACGGTGCCAACCCCAACAAACTCACCCACTTAACACAGGTTTTCTCACCTGGTGGACATATACTTCTACCCCCAATGGGCATTATGCGCAAAGAACTGGCAAAAGTTCATGGCGATACAGAAACTACCAGAAATACCCAAGCTATAACTGCCAAGAAAACCGGCCAAGTTTTTGTGCCGGAAGAATCAGCTGGCAATGTACATGATTGCCTGCATGAGTCAATCCATCGTGCAAGTTGGTTGTACAACAGACTGCAAGGACTTGGAGTTAATGAGACTTTACTCATCAGGGCAATAGCAACACAATTTGGGTTAGAAGTTACTCCGGAAGGTAAAATAGGCCCCAATAGCCCTGTTTTACAAACTCTTAACCCTGATGATAAAACAGGCCGAGATGAGCTTTTAAAAGGCTACACTGACCATTTAAAAACTGAGGTATTTATCATTAACGAAGGACTTACTGAATGGGTCACCCAAAGGGCTGATGGTTTAATCTTGGAAAACGGACAAACATTAAATATACCAGAGGAGAATAAGCGTTATCCTTATCAAGTCGAAGAGATAGAAGCAATTAGAGAAAAAATGTTTAAGGCTGGAATAGAGCAAAGCAAAGTTGACGCTATACTTATCACAGCTGCTTTAACAGGAGATGTAGCAGAGTTAATACCTTATATCTACAAGTAAGCCCCAACTACCAAGAAGTAATAACTACTTGTTTACTATGATAGATGGGTCTATCATAGTATTATATATGGGAAGGCTTTCTAGGTATACTGACCATTCTAGGCTTTCACAATTTATAAACCGGTTTTGGGATGCTGTTACTTTAATAGAGGATAGGGGAGAGGCAATTGCATTCTTAAAAGACCTCCTAACACCAACCGAGATACGTATGCTTTCTAAAAGACTGCAGATTGCTGATATGATTGCCAAGGGCTATAAATATGAGGATATCCAAAACTTTGTCCATGTTACCGGACAAACCATTTCTGCAGTAAATGCCAAGCTGGAATATGGAAATGATGGTTTAATTAAAATCCTCAAGAAGCTGGAAAAAATTGACCAAAAAAGACAAGACAAATTGGAGGGGAAAAGAAGTATATTAGCCCAGCCACCAGGGCTAGGAAGATCTGTTTCTAATATAGCAGTAAGTGAAGTGGGCAAACTGGTCCGCCACCACCAAAAAGTTGAAAGTATTCTTAAAAGCAAAGAGAAAGTTTAACTACTATGATACGAGGGTCTATCATAGTAAATAACACCAAGGGAATTTTATTTAGCTTATGATAAACTATCTTCATGCCTAAGATTGGTGCACATGTTTCAGCGGCAGTTTCGTTGGATTTAAGTTTTAAGAGGGCAGAGGAAATTGGGGCGGAATGTACCCAGATTTTTATTTCACCGCCACAACAATGGGCAAAAACTTTACACTCAGAAACTGAAATTCAAACTTACAGGGAGCAAGCAAAGAAAACCCGAATTGGGCCTAATTTTATCCACGGAGTATATCTTATCAATTTAGCCTCAGGCAAACCGGAACTGGTACAAAAATCCATTGATTGGCTAATCTATTCTCAAGAGATGGCAGAGAAGCTGGGGGCAGAGGGAACAATTTTCCATATTGGTTCGGCAGGTAGTAGGGGACAGGAAGAAGCTATTAAGCAAGTCATAAAGGCTATCTCCCAAATTTTGGAGCATTCACAGACTAACCTGATCCTGGAAACATCGGCCGGGGCAGGAAATACAATTGGGGATACTTTCCAAGAATTGGGGCAAATTATTAAAGGGGTAGGGGAGAGCCGGGTAAAAATATGCCTGGATACCCAACATATCTTTGCCTCGGGTTATGATATCAGAACCAAAGAAGGGTTGGACAAAGTAGTGGGGGAATTTGATAAAGAAATTGGTCTGGATAAACTGGTTGCAGTCCATGCAAATGACTCAAAAACAGAACTTGGCTCCCATAAAGACCGCCATGAAAATATAGGGGAAGGCCTAATCGGCAAAGAAGCTTTTAGAGATATCCTAAATCACCCGACTTTTAAAGACCTGCCATTTATCCTAGAAGTCCCTGGCTTTACTAACTCCGGCTCCGATCAAGATAATATTAAAATACTCAAAAGCTTATTGTCCACTTCCTAGAGTTTGATAAATCCCAAGTTAAAAGTTAAAATGACTCCTAATTACTATGCCTGAAATCGACAAGTTAGACTTATCAAAATTATCAACATCCGAGCTTGAAGCTTTGCAAGAGCAAGTTATGAGTACACTGGGACAAAGATATAGGCAGCAAAATCAAGCCGAAAGAAAGAGAAAAATACGTGATCTGCAGATTCCCTTGTTGCAAAGAGAAGATACAGACTTAAGCCCAGAGTCCCTAAATAAAAAGAGAGTACTTCTACACCTACAAACTCTCTTAAAAGACTCTGAAAACGGATGGTTTCAACTTCGCTCCTTAGATAATCCACTTGTTAAACGTTTTTATGATTATTTAAACTTCGTTTTTGGGCAAATAAAGGTACCTGGTATTTACATCAGTAGACATGAACTCATGCAAAACCAAACATTAACAATTAGCGACTACACTTACCAATGGCAAGATGGAAAACAGAGCGATAGATTCGAAACAATTTTTTTCGTAAGGCCAGAAGATCCTTTGACTATCAATCCTGAAAACATTTCAGCCTTATTATTCATGCCCCCAGGAAAAAGGCGTATGCAAATAAGCTTCAGAATTTCTTCCCAAATTCTAAGCTGCCGTTACCGTCGATTAACTGAATTCGATTTTTCCCTACCGCTGCTAGATCTTAATATAGTCCATTCCGAATTAGACGAAAGAATACAAATTCCCTAAAGGGTAATTATTTATTTCCAGAGTGAAAGCTTTTATGAACATCCCTCAAGTGCTTATTTGTTACATGGGTGTAAATTTGGGTAGTGGCAATATTACTGTGCCCCAGCATCTCCTGGACTGAGCGGATGTCGGCACCGTTAATTAATAAATCAGTGGCAAAATTGTGACGCAGGGTATGAGGGGTAGCTTTAACAGACAGCCCCACAAGTTTTACATACTTTTCTACAATCCGCTCAATCGAGCGGGAAGTTAGCCGCATAGCCTCACCGTTATCGCTAGGGTCAACCCTCCCCTGGAAACGCACAAACAGAGGCTTGAAGGTATCTTTCCGGGCCCCTAAATACTTTTCTAACCATTCAACCGCCGAATCAGAGAGAAAGACAATCCGCTCCTTTTGGCCCTTACCAATAACGGAAAATTCCCGCCTATTTAAGTTAATACTGTCACAATTTAAAGATGCCATCTCAGAAACCCGCAAGCCGGTGGAAAAAAGCAGTTCCAAAATAGCTTTATCCCGCATTCCGGGCTTGTCTGTCGTACCCGGTGCCTCAAGTAAGCTTTTTAAAGCTGCCTCGTCCAAGACTTTAAGTGGCCTTGCTTCTGCCTCCCCAAGCTCCACCTTTTCAGGGGATAAAGTTTTTATATCCTGGCGGGCTAAGTAGCGCAGAAAAGCCCGCAGGGCAATCATAAAATAATTCTGGGTTATCCTTTTTAAGGGTTGTTTGGTTTTAGGGTCTGTCCAGCGGCCTAAATGCAACCTATATTTTCTAATCAGGGACAAATCTATTGCCGAAGGGTTAATATCCCCAGCAAAATTAAGGAAGCGCTTTAAGTAATGGTCATAATTTTCGATCGTTTTTTGGGAAGTATTACGTTCAATTTCCAAATATTCCAGGAAATCGGTAATTAGGGAAGATAAGTTCATGGTTCAAGACCGTCAGGTCGCAAGCTTCGCTTATGGTTCATGGGAAAACCACAAACTCATAAGAATGCCGCGCCTAAGATTCCTAGGATTGTCAAAAATAATCCTGTTGCCCCAAGTACCACAGTCGGTGTCTCAATACCACCCTTTGTTCCATTCCCGGTAAAGTCGTCAATTGTTTTTTTGGGGGCTGCCGAGGGGGTAGTAATAGGCCCGCCTTTCCCGAACGAGCTTCCTCCTGTCCCGATAGGTGTCGGGGTAGGAGTTACTGTACAGCTGCCTGACCCCACCGTATAATTACCGTCACTTACAAAGCTTAGGATATCGGCAATTGTACCCCGTTCGACCACGTTCGAATCGGTAGTCTTGGCCTTATCTGCCGGGTCAAAATCAAACCTGACCTTTGTAACACCTGCCGGGGCAGTCTCTAAAACGGTAAAATCAATAGTAGCCAAAGTCCCGGCACCGGAAAAAGGCGAGGAAACCGATGCCAACCCGGAAACTGTCACCTTGCCGTTTGCTGTATCAATTATATTCCCCGGATAATCCGAATAAATTGTGCCGGACCTTACCGCTGTAGCTGTAAACCGGGTCTGGTCATAGACTAAAATAGCATCGGTGCCATCTGTTTGCGCACCACCGGTATCAACTTTTATATCAACAGAAAAGTTACAGCCTTTATTAAAAGTCCCTACTGCAGGGGAGAGGGAAAGGTTTGCCGAAGCAGCGTAAATAGGTGATAGGTTGTAGGTTATAGGAAACAGTAAGACCAAAAGCAGAAAGGAAAGAAATAATATTCTTAAGGCTGTTGGCTGTAAGCTGTAAGCTGTAAGCTTCTTCATGGTGTTATATTAACCTCCAAGTCTGTCACAGACCCCAAAATGTCCTGCGCTGTTTTTGTTTCGATTACATTAGAGTCGGTAGTGCTGCCGGGGGTAAAGTCAAAAGCGATTTTTGCCTTGCCGGGTGCTTTGGCCGTAAATGTAACTGCCCCTACCATTCCCCGGGCTATAATTCCCCCCGCCTGGGAAGTAATTCCCGAGACGGCAATCCGGCCGGCCCCTTCATCCACCTGGTTCAACGGATAATCGCTGTAGATAGTCCCAACCGCAACCGGTATTTTACCCAGGCCTAAAGTTACAGATAACAGCTTCGGGTCGTAGCTTAAAATAACATCCATACCGTCTGTTGCTACAGATGAAGAGACATTAATAGCAACAGTTACACTTTCACCCACCTTTAGGCTGGTTTTAGAAGCGTTTAAAGAAAGCGTGCTGCTTGCCTTGCTTTGTCCGGGGCTGACTTTAGTATTATCCTGTGTTTTACCTCCGAAAAGAGATAACCCTGCCCAAACAAGCTCGGCCAAAAGAATTGTGCCGATAAAAATAAATATTAATTTTTTGTTAGCCAAAAGGCTGGACAGTTGCATATATATAAATTGAAGCACAGCCGGGGCCCCCTTGTCTAGTTTTTAATAAACTGGTCGGCTGCGCGGTTTATATTTTCCCTCATACAGGAATAGTCAAGGCTGTTAATCCTGCCGTCCATATTAAAGTCTCCGGCCCTTGCAACATCAGTTGTAGCAGACCATTCCCGGATTAATTCGGATTTATCAACTGCGTTTACTACACCGTCCGGTGCATTTAGGGGGGCAATATCACCAACAGGGAAAGAGATATCATCTAAGACATTTGTCCCTTCCAAAACCGTAAACTCACGCTTTACAGCCAAACTTTTTGGCGCTTTTATAATAAGGTTGTAAGTTTTACCAATTTCAAGAGGCGGGGGAGTCCACCCCGGAGTCCCGTCACCATCAATAGAAACCGGGCTGGCTTTGGAGTCATAAAGCGGCCGGGCATTTGGGGTCTTTTCATAAATTTGCACCCGGACTTTATCTTCGGCAAAATTTCCCGCCGGACGGCATTGGGTCCTAGTTGCAAAAGACACGGTATTGGTATCCACCGCACAACTTGCAGTAACTTTTCTGCCGTCATCTACCGTAAGCTCGATATTTACAGTCCCCCCAAGCCGCTCCTTAACCCTTACCGCAATCCTGTCCTGTGTCTGGGCAGAAGCTATACCTGTTGGAGTAATAGTTAGTGTACCTGTGGGAGATACTGTTGGGGTTCCTGTCAAATCCGTACTTTCACCTAAGACATCAGTCGGGGACACAGTCGGGGTAATTGTCAGGGTAGGTAAAAGCGGAATAGTCGGAGATACCGTAGGTGTGCCACTTAACGCAATTGTCGGTGTTACTGTCCCGGTAATACCACCTTGAAATACAGGCTCCCTGGTTGGTTGGATTACCACCTTGCCCCAACTGGTAATTGTAGTGTTTGCAACACCTGAGGAACTAAGCACTTTAACCCCGCCTTTTCCCTGAGCACTTCCAAAATTACTCCCGGTGATTGTAACTTTTGACCCTGTCCCTGTTTCCGAATTAAAATTACAGCTTACATTACTAATTTCTGGATTCGCGCCAAGATATTTAATGCTCTTGCTTATAGGGGGCCTGTTAAGAGGCGGATTAATATTACCCTGCTCGTCCTTGAAACGTACAAATATTGTCCTGACCTGACCAATAGTGACATTTGAAAAGGTGTGGCTTACAATGGTTGGCGTATCCGAATAAGCTGTCCAGTGGCTACCGATAGATCCCTCGCTTAAATCATTAAGGTCCTCAGAAAGGGCATACTTGGAAGGACGGGCAGCAATACAACGGGAGCCGGTGCTATCCCAGACCGGGGATGAAACCGGACAGGAAACGGTAAATAACTGGGTAGTAGTAAAGCCGCCGAAGTCGGACCCTGAGCCTTCACAATTCATGGAGCAATGGTATCCGGTAGTATCCAAGTTAAAAACCGCAGCGTAATAAGTGCCGGGAGACAAAGTTTGCCCGCTAAAAGACGTCGGGAAAGCCGTTGGCGCTACCTCGTTAGCCTGTTTTTGGCCGGCGCTTGCACAAGGGGTAATAGGATTCCCGGTAGTGTACCACCACTCATCTATCACCGCATTTGCGCAACCCATCTTACCATTGTTAGTAGGAATAGCATCAGCTTTAACCACCCTTAAACCCACCGCCTTGATAACCCCACCGGGATTTGACATCTGTGTCCAGGCAAAGGCTATCGGGGAACCAGGTATTATTGTAGCCCCGGAGGAGGGAGTGTTTAAAGTAGGCTTAACAGGGCTGGCTGTAGGGGTGGGAGCAGCTGCAGCAGATATAGTTGCAGTAATATTACAGCCCGTACCTGAAAAACCGGATCTATTAGCCCGAAAAATAATATCCTGTGAACCAATAGTAACGCCTGCCGGTGGATAAGGGCTAAATGACGGCACATCCGCGTTGCGGTATTCGATAGTAGTACCGGTTGCATCTGCACCGGTATCAGTAAAAGCCTTGGCAAAAATTACCGAACCAGGGGTTCTAGCCAACGATGGCGACGTAGGGCTGACAAAGGAACCTGTTGTTGTATTTCTAAACTCGAGTATTAAGTCATTGGCAGTACAGGCAGGCAGGGGAGTGGGGGTAGGGGAAGGGGTTGGGGTGTCGGTGGGTGGGGGTGCGTTGCCAATATCATAAGTTCCACTGCCGGCTGTAATCTGGGCATCTGCTACCTGGGATTTATCCAATAATGTTATTTTAGGAGCACTATACCCTGGCGGGGCTATAACGCGCACCAAAACACTTCCGCTCTGTTTAGAAGCAGAGGGGGTAAGATGCACTGTCCCTAAGATAACCTTACCCTCCTGGTCTGAAGCCGGCATTGGCTTACCGAATTGTCTGGTATAGGTAATACGCCAATCTCCCTCATTCCCTGTCTTAAAATAATCGTATGAAGCGTTTGGCGCCCCGTCACTTAAAACCAGATCGCTACCGACATAGCTTAACCCAAAATCTACGGCAATAATATCCCGTCCTTGCGGCTTTAAAACAATTTGAATATCAGTCCCGGTAGTAATATAGATCGGGCCTGTGGCAGGGGATAAGGATAGCTCTACATTTCCAGCGGATTGCGCATGAACCGGTAGTGCCACCAGAAATAACAGGCTAAGAAGTGAAATTAATTTTATTAATGTTTTCATTGGCAAGCTATAGTTGTACAATTCGGTACTGTTGCAGTTGCGCAAAGGGATGGCTTACTGGCAAATGCTGTGTACCAATAAGTATAATCCAACCCGATGTTCCGCTTCGGAGCCGTCTCACCCGACCAGTTGGTACACCTATGGCAATCCCCATTACGTTCCTTCACCCACTGAAGCCTGTCTGCGTTGTCCACACAGCTATTGCCATCCGCATCGCCACTGATCAGTCCGCAGGCTGGTGTACTACAAGCCTGGCTACTAGCACCGCTACATGTGGCACCACCATTAGC
>Ga0156142_101_pt1 | contig 9791 bp, 10 predicted proteins | sample RifCSPlowO2_02_FD_107795 | JGI IMG/M metagenome (GOLD analysis project Ga0156142, IMG submission 107795) | Candidatus Daviesbacteria bacterium RIFCSPLOWO2_02_FULL_43_11
ATGGATCCGGATTAAAATTGTCCCTGACGGAGAAATTACCTCGGGCTTTATTACACTCCCCAAGTTTTTTAATCCCAAGGTAGCGGATTTTAGTACAATGGAAGTTATGCCCCTGGGTTTTAAAGCATCTACAAAAGCTACAGCCAAAGTACGTAAATCGGGGAAAAACTGTCCAAATTCTTCCGGGATATAAATCAGCCTTAAATTCTGGTTTATAAAATCTTGCGGTTGGGTTTTTACCGCCTCACGTAAAATCACCAGGTCGAAGTTAATATCTTCGGCAGAACAAGGGATCGCGGAAGGGTATAAGATCCTGTTGCCTAACCGGTTTTCCAAAAGCTTGGCATCAGCTTTTCCGCCAAGCCAGGCTGTAACCATATCAGCAGTTACGGTATTAAGTTTAGGAAAGTGGTCAAAAAGTCCCGTAAGTTTGGGCATTAAGGTATAGTTTACCACTAACTTAAATTTGCGGGGAAAACGGCAAAAGCGCCAAGAGGCGGGCGCGTTTAATTTCACGGCTTATACGCCTTTGGTGTTTGGCACAAGCCCCTGACCTACCCCGCGGAAGGATCCTTCCACGGTCACTTGTAAATTTACGTAAAGCTGCTGCATCCCAATAACGCGGTTCAAGTTTGTTCTTACAAAAATGGCAGGCTTTTTTTGTACGGACACCCCTCCGGTCTGAACCCTCATCACCATAATTTTCACTCTCTTTTTCTGCTTTTTTAACAGGCTTTGCTTTATCAGATATATTCGCTTTTGATTTTACTTTTCGGACTGTGGACATAGCGGAAAGATTATATCAGGTTTAGGAGGCTTTTTACAAGGGAGCCAGGTTAAAATGGCAGGTCTTCGTCATCTGCGACCTTCTCTTCTTTTGCTGGATTTTTCTCTTCCGGCTCCTCTGTTTCATTCGCCGGAGGCGAGTCGGGTTTTTCAGGAGCTGCATCAGGCTTAGCAGGTGCCTGCTCGTCCGGCAGACGGGGCTTAGTCTCTTCGGGATGCACATCTTCTACAACCACTTCCTGGCCATAACCACTTTTAGGGGTAAGCAAAATTAAATCTTCCAGGACAATTTCCGCATCCCTCCTTTTACCACCTTCCTGAGGCTCCCATTCCCGATATTGTAACCTTCCGGAGATAAAAACCCTGGAACCTTTTTTAATTAATTGGCTGCAAAGTTCGGCCAATTTACCCCAAGCTACTACTTTATGGAAATCAACCTCCTCTTTTTTCTCACCTTCGGAAACATAAGTGCGGTTTGTGGCCAAGCCAAAAGTGGCAACTGCAGTACCTGAGGGGACAAAACGGAGTTCGGGGTCGCGGGTTAAATTACCAATTAGTTCAACTCTATTCCAAGATCTACTAGCCATATATTTTTTGTGTTTTTCTCTTCAACTATACCCTAGACCCTGTACCCTAAACCCTTACTAAAAGGTATCGCAAAATATCTTCCTCTATTTTTAAAGTCTTGTCAAGAGAGGCCGCAACCTGGGGATCGGCGTCAAAAAGGTAATGGGCATACCAACCTTTAGTCTGGTGCTTTATAGGATATGCCAAATCCCTTGCCCCCCATAAATCTTCCTTGACCGTCGAAGCTTTAGCGGAGTCGGTCTTACCAATCTTTTCAAATTTTTTGGTCACAGACTCTAAAAGCTCCTTGCGGACTTTCTCGTCCAGGTCTGTTTTTAAAACTAAAGTTAAAGCGTAACTGTTCACAATAAGGAATTGTACTAATTTCAAGCAGCCTTGTCCAGAGGCAGCGGTCCAAAGGAGTAGATTTGAGGAACTACAACTTCTTCCTTCTTAATTATAACCGCCATTCTGATTACCTTTGCAGGAGATGTGTCCGAGATAACGTCAGGTAACCTTTCTGCTACCACCAAACTGGTGGTATCCGACGAAACAAATGTCTTTCCGTCTTCCAATAAGCGCTTTTTAGCTTCCTCCACCCTCCAGGAAATTATAGTGTCCCCCTTTGAACCAACTTCCCCGACCTTATTTTCCTCCAAGCTCATCGGGATATCTTCTAAAATTAATGCTTTCCCTGGGTAATCGTGACCGATTATTAGAGCGTTGGTCACAAGATGCGGACTTAAGCCGGCACTGGCCACAATCTCTGCCACTTCATGGGCCTTTCTCCAGTCTGCCTCACTTACTTCCCTAACCGTAGATATTTCCACCCTATGGCTCTCTCTTTTTGAGCCCACAGGAACTAACCCTTGTTTTATTTTATTATCTTCAATAGCCATTTTCTTGGCCTGATTTTACCATACACTAGTGAAACAATCACCAAAAGCATGGCAGAAACTATAGATATCTTGTTTGCCTCTGCCCTTATAGCCGTATCATGAAAAGAAAGTTCTACAGAATGTTCACCTTGGGGGACCTTCAAAATAATATAACCGAAATCTTCCTCAACCGAAAAAGGGGCACTTTTACCGTCTATCGTTACCTGCCAATCAGGAAAATAGTGGGTATAAAAACGCAGTGTTGCCTCATCCTCCGCTTTAACCAGGTACTTTTTATCCGTCTGGGTAAAAGCTAAAACCTCCACTTCTGCCTTGCCTGTTTTTACCTCCGCCTCACTCGCCGGAATGGAAGCAAAATTTTCCGGCATTTTATTGACCCACTTACTGTCAAAATAATCAACATAAACAAAGAAACTTTTTATATCTTCTTCCCTGCCCAGTAAAAAGTTTTCGTTATTAAAATTAATTTGGTCCTCCGGAATAAAGTAAGGGGGGTGGATATTCCAGGAATAAAGGTAAAGGCCGAGGGACATCAGGCCTATCCCCAAAAGGTACCTGTTTTTATTATTCTTAACTAAATAAACCCACCCTCCCGCCAAAATTGATGAGGCAAATGCAGCCAATATTAAAAACCTCCAGGAAAATTGGAAAAAATACAGCCAATAGATCCTCTCCCAAACAAACATAGAAACCGACAGTATCATAAAGATAGCAATAAGGAAAACCAGAAAAAACAGCCCGGTTAAAACTAAATTTTCATCCCTTTTCTTGACAGCCGACTTTAACAATATTATTAGTGCCCCTAAAACTGCCAGCCAATGGGCAAACCCTAATTGAAAAGGCATCTTGTCATCACACCCCGGCACTGAACCATCATAACCCCAGGAATTGGAAAATAGCTGGTTGAAACATACAAAGTTATTACGGAAATCCCCACTGCCAGCCAACGATCCATCAAGGTGGGTTAATCCGGACTCCTCCAGGGCCGGGATTAAAAAATAGGCAGCCAGCCCAAAACCAAAAGCTAAAGCCAAACAAACTGTCAAAAGAGGCTGCCAACTCCTGTCCCTCCAAAAAAGATAAACTATATAAAGCAAAAAGACCGGCAAAAACATGACGGATAAAATATTATGTGATAATAAAAAACCTGCAAATATTACAGCAGTTAAAAAGAGGGGTAACCCTGACCTTTTTTCCCAAAGCCGGTTTAGGCTCCATAAGACCGCCGGCACAAAGGCGGCAGCCAAAAATTCCCCCACATCAACCCGGACAAAAATTTGCACGATATGATAAGGGGCGATCATATAGAAAAAGGCTGAAAGCAGTGCAGGAAAGTTAGTAAAGTGCTTCCGGACAAACAGAAACATAAACACACCGGACGCAATCCATGCAGACCAGAGAGTTAAGAGAAAAGACTGGGTGTAGGATAACCCCAAGAATTTTGCCAGGGAAGTAAAATAATAGAACATTGGTTGGTAATAATTAAAAACATAGAAGTCATGCCCGGGGAAAACTTTGCCGATAACCCTGACCGGAAATTGGCCTTCCGATAAGGCTTGGTAAAAACCCCTCACATACAACATATGGGAAAGGATGTCGTGCCCCCGAAAAAGCTCTCCTCCCAAAAAAGGCAAAGAGATAACCACCAAAAGCACAAGTGATAAGAAAACCGCGGCAACTTTAAAAAGCGGAGTTGGATCTACGTCCCCCTCACCCATACGAATTAGTTTACCCGCTTATTAAAAACTCTACAACATCACCATCTTTCATTTCATAGTCCTTCCCCTCTGTTCTTACTTTTCCAACTTCTTTTGCTCTTGTCCATGAACCATGAACTAATAGCTCATCACAGCTTATAACCTGGGCCCGGATAAAATTCTTCATGAAGTCAGTATGAATAACGCCGCTTGCCCTGAGCGCGGTTTCACCGCGTCGAAGGGTCCAAGCCCGAACTTCTTTCTTACCTGCGGTAAGAAACGAAATCAGCCCCAAAAGATCATAAGCTTTGACAATCAACCTTTCCAAACCGGTCTTTTCTATCCCCAAAGATTTTAGATATTCCACCCTTTCTTCCTCAGAATAATCCGCCAACTCCTCTTCTAATTTAGCACTTATTACCACCTCATTTTCATTTTGTTTTCGATCGGATACTTTTTGAATATACCCTTCTTCGGAAACATTATAGACATAAAGCATTGGCTTGATAGTCAAAAGCGGCAAATGAGTAAACCAGTCCCGAACTCTTTCGTCACCAATCTCATAATGTCCGATTACTTTCCCCTCTTCCAAATTCTTCTTAAGCTGGTTTAAGATGTCTAATCTTAATTGCTCCACTGGGTCTTTGGCAGCTTTTACAATTTTTTCCTGGGCAGGAACAATTTTCTCTATGACCTGTAAATCCGAGAGAGCCAACTCTGTTTCTATAGTTAGCTTATCAGCATCGGGGCTTTCCGATCCTTCCCGGATCACACTTGCATCCTCAAAGTCCCTGACTACTTCTACAATGGCATCAACTTCCCTAATATGAGACAAAAACTGGTTACCTAACCCAGCACCCGTTGAAGCACCTTTCACTAAACCGGCAATATCCACAAACTCCACCACCGCCGGCACAAGCGGCGGCAACCCCGGCATTTTCTCCTCATCCCTTACCAATTTTGCTAACTCATTCAGCCGGTCATCCGGAACTGCCACCACCCCTACATTTGGCTCAATGGTGGCAAAAGGATAATTTGCAGACAAAGCCACCCTCTTTTTTAACAGTGCATTAAATAATGTAGACTTCCCAACGTTCGGAAGTCCAACGATCCCTACTCTTAAACTCATACTGGGAATTATATCTTAAATTTAGGGATTTAGAATAACAATGGATAAATTAAGGAATGAGGCAAAGGTAACCCAAAGCAAATATGGAATTAATAAATTACCGGCCAGTTTATTAATTTTATAAAAAGATTTTATTGTTAAAAATATCGCTATCCATAAAGCCACAATATTTACAAAAGCCAGGGCAGGGTTTTTAAGCCCAAAAAATATTATCGACCATGAGAAGTTTAGAATCAGTTGAACCCAAAAAGCAGGGGGCACTCTCTTCTTCTGCCACACGAGGTACAAAGAAACTCCCATTAAAAGATAGAGGAGTGTCCAAACGGGTCCAAAGATAAAGTTAGGTGGGGAAAAGGCAGGTTTATTCAAAGCTGCATACCAGGTAGGAATAGAAGAAACTGTAAAAAATGATCCCAAAATCCCCGCTCCCTCACAAAGTAAAATAGAAAATATCAAAAGCGGCCAATTTTTAACCTTGGGCATTACTTCCACTATACCACTTCAAAGGATATTACAAGAAAGATTACCACCCCTGATTGCCACCCCGGGGGTGGAATACGATGGCACCTGCGGAATTTTAGGTCCTTACAAGCGCGGACAGAGTGAAAAAGTTATGCCTTTTGGGGAATTTAAACCATAATTTCTTCAAATTCTTGCGTTGAAACAAAGGCCTTATAAAGTTATTTCGTCCACCTGCATCCACCTCGGAGGTGGCAGCACGGCTACACCTCGGGATTTTTAAAAGTTGTTAAGGCTAAGAAAAGAGAACATTTATTCCTTCGACAAGATCATCGCAAGCTATAGTGGTGAGTACTTCGACAAGCTCAGTGTAAACTTAGTCGAATCACGCCTTTTGGGAGAAAATTATCAGTTATTTGACCTGGTTTTGAGGTTTGCCTTTTAGAAAACTCTCCATGTTGCCAATGAAAATCTCCTGTTTGGCAATCCTTGCTTCATCAGAGATATAACCTATTGGTGGATACAATATACAATTTTCATACTTTGATAGTCTTTTTGCATCTTTTGGATCTAATTCATCAGAATGATCGGATATAAACGTTATGTCTTTCTTTTTCAATCTTTCCTCCAAAGCATCTAAATCAGTAATTTCATTGGGAACCGTACTAACAATTAATGCTCCCGGTTTTATACTGTTTATTCTTTTTCTGTTTAAGAAATGTTTTGTTTCTGAAGTTTCGGCAAAATGAAGTGAGACGATATCTGCTTCTTTAATTAATGTATCGACATCCTGAAATTTAATGCCTAACTTTTCTAAATCCTTTTTTCTATGTTTAGACCAGTACCTGACATCTGCCCCAAAACCTTTGGCAATTTGAGCTACTCTACCACCAATGTTTCCTAAACCCAAAACTGCAAATATTTTACCTTTTATTTCTCTTGCTTGAAATCCATCCTCCAAATAATTTCCCTGACTGGCTTGTTTCTTGGCTCTAGCTACATCTCTCATTTTTTCTAAAATGACTGCAAATACTAATTCCGCCACTGACTCTGTGGAATAACCCGGAACGTTGGTTACAACAATCCCTTTTTTCCTGGCATAATCAGTATCGATTTTTCCGTATGCTGTTGCTAAAACACTGACATATTTTAAGTTTGGAGCCGTATCAATTTCTTTTTTACCCACATCTATTTGAAATCCTGTTAATATACAATCCGTGTCTGCTAATTCTTCCTGAATACGGAGGCTGTCTTTAGGAAGCATTACTTTACGCTCTATTAAACCATCAAGCCTTTTCCAGTAAATCGGATCCAAATTATCCTGGGTAATATTGACCAGTAAAGCTTTTCTAAACTTCATAAGCAGATTTTAGGATTTTTTTTGGGGCGAGTCAATCTAGTCTTGAGTTAGATTGCCACCCAGATTGCCACCCCAGGGGTGGAATACGAGGGCACCTGAGGATTTTTAGGTCCTTACAAACTCGGATAGAGCGAAATTTTTATGCCTTTTGGGGAATTTAATCTTGATAGAGGTTAAAATTCCAGGGTTTTGCAGGGAAATTCAGGTCTTTGTTTAAGGGCACCCCTTGCTCTGGCAAGGGGTGCCCTTGTGAAATAGGTTTAAACTCTTACTCCATATTTGGGGAATTTAATCCAGCAAGTTACGCTTTGAAGAAATCAAAATTCTACTGGCTTGGGGACAATTAGGGCTGGGGGGCTTCTTCTCCACCAGATTCCCCTTGAGGTTGTTTTCTTTTGAGTCTTTCTGCCCTGACTTTAAATAACAAGGATGAAAGTTCTGCAGCAGCTCTATAATCTCCCCCAATTATCTCCATCCTCGAAGCCCTACGCAGCATATCTCTCTCTATTTTAGTAAAATCCTCTTCTGACTTTTCTTCTTGACCATCACCTCTTAAAAAAACTTTACCGATGACATCTACCGCTCTTCGTAAAAAAGATCCTCTTTCCATATTTGCTTATTTACCATAAATTGGAAATAAAATAAAGCCTGTACGTGTATTTGGAGGTTAAAATTCCAGAGATTAAAGCTACTTAAGTAGGATCCAGTTGGCCAAATCATCCCTATTTTCAAAATAAGGACCATTTTCTCGATACACACAGGGATTTTGATCCCTTGCCTCTTTGCTTAAAACTATTTCTTTTTGAGATACTCCTTTTTGCTGATATTGTGCCAACACACCATCTGACATATGGTTAAAAACAGAGTCTAAATCCCCAAAAGGAGAATTCCAGTTGTCAATTTTTTTAGGAGCAGGAGGAAAAGCCATCTTCCCATAGACAATATCAAAAGTGGGTATCCTGCCTCCCGAAAATGCAGCATAACCAATTATCTCCCCATCTTTAACCTCGCTTCCCTGTTTTAAATCTTTTTTAACCTCTATGTGCTGGACACTAAATTGCCACACACCAAAAGGCGGCAACATCGCCACCTTTCTTTTAGGTACAATCCATATTTCCCCCTCAAGACCCTCTCCCGGGTCTGAACGTAAAGTCGTCACAAACCCCTCATATGGCGCATAAATCTCAACCGCCCGGGCTTTGGCAAATTCAGGCTTTACCTCAAAATAGTGCTTCATACTCCTTTTGCTCTCCCGCCCGTCCTGAGGGACTGTTACATGGCCGGCACAACTTCTGTATTTGGAAATCTTTTCTATTTTGTCTAAATTAACAAAGTTGGCAGTAAACTCCGGGGGAGGTTTATTCTCGTTAAAGTTTACAGAGAAGAAAACTACTGCCACTAAAATCAGGATTAAAGCCCCTATCCCCAATAGAACTTTTCCTACCATAAAATTAGTATATACTGCCAAAATTTAAAATTCCAGGGGTTTGCAGGAAAAAATGAAAACTTTTAGGGAGCCACGGCCCCTCCGGCGTTGATCCGGCCGGCAACCCAGTATTTACCGGTACCGGAAATTTTATCGGCAGTTGACTCAAGGCGGGACCTTACTGCTAAGTTACTTGTCCCGTATGGGGTTGACCAAATAAGGGCTACTACCCCCGAGGCCATAGGGGTTGCCATAGAAGTTCCGGAACCAAAATCATAGCCTAAAGATTTATTAATTTTATAAGCATGGGTTGGGAATGTGGAGAAAATATTTACCCCCGGGGCCGCTACATCAACCCAGTTCCCATAACTTGAAAAGCTGGCTTTTTGGTCTTTGTTATCCGTTGCAGCAACTGCTATCACATTAGTATAAGCCCCGGGGTAGGTCTTGGACCGGTTGCCCGAATTGCCGGCTGCTGCAACTACCACTACCCCTTTATTCCAGGCATAGTTTACAGCCCTCTCCAAGGTAATAGACTTAACAGAGCCCCCAAGGCTCATATTGATAACTTTAGCATTATTGTCTGCCGCCCAAGTGATCCCACTGGCTATCCAGGAATATGCCCCCGAGCCGCTGTCGTTTAATACCTTGCCGTTTAATAACCTACACTCAGGACAGGTACCTGCAACGCCGATGGCGTTATTGGTTACAGCTGCAACAATACCGCCCACATGGGTACCATGGCCGTAAAAGTCATCAACCGAACCGGAACCGGTGAAATCTTTTTGCGAGTCAATCTTAGAAGAGAGATCCGGGTGGGCTTGGTCTACTCCGGTATCCAAAACGGCCACCTTCACAAGATTGCCGGTTGTCACATTCCATGCCCCCTGGGCATCAATGTCAGCATCAGGAGTCCCCATTTGTCCCCCAATTACCTGGCCGGTATTTTCAAGTCCCCACTGCAAAAGGGCATAACTTGTATCATTTGGCGCATCAACGGGAAAGTCTAATGCCGTGGCAATAGAATTTTCTTCCGCATATTCTACATTAGGGTTTCTAGACAGCGCCTCGATAACCCTGTCCAAGGCTTGATCCGGCACCTCTACTACCAAAGTACCAATCCTGGAAATCTGGTCAACCACTTTACCGTTTTGTCTTTTTAGCTCTGTATTTACAAAAGCTTGCGGGGCGCTATCTTTAAATTTTACAAGGATCTGGCCGGGAACACGGTTTGGCTGTGAAGGTTGTGCTGATACAGGAACTACCAAAAACGGCAAGGATAAAAGAAGTGCTGCCAATAAGCTTAGGGCGAGGGTTTTAATCTTCATTAGCTTATTTAGGCTAACATAAAAATGTCCAAAGAGCAATAACCCCATAGTCGTTGTCTAGGATCCGATACATTCCGTACACCTAAACGATTAAATTGAAGGGAATATATAATGGCTCGTACATGCGGGCCTACAAGATT
>Ga0156142_129_pt2 | contig 8279 bp, 9 predicted proteins | sample RifCSPlowO2_02_FD_107795 | JGI IMG/M metagenome (GOLD analysis project Ga0156142, IMG submission 107795) | Candidatus Daviesbacteria bacterium RIFCSPLOWO2_02_FULL_43_11
GCAGACCAAAGAGGCAACTGAAATCCTAAAACAGCAAAAACTGGGTAAAGCCTTCAATGAAAAATTCCAGGAATTAAAATCAGCTGCCAAAATCCAAATCTTCTAAATTTATCACGATCCGCCGGAGCCGAGAGTAGGGATTGTTTTAATCATTTCTTCTATAGCTGCTGAAAAGTCTCCCTTGCTTGTTGCCCTGGAGCCTGAGGGAGAAACCCTGTGGGTAATATCGATGGCTGTATCCCCAACTGCCATACACCAGCGGTAACTCGTATCGCTGCCGGATGAAACCTTGGACCTGACAACCTGGCGGCCCCCTAAGGTTACTGTCTCCCCTGAGCAGTTTAACCTGTCGGCCACCAACATTGTTACGGGTTTTAAAGCTTCGTCACAAACTATATTTTTTGTGTCGGTCCCGTTTGTTGGGTCTAGCTCTATACTTTCCGAATTAGCACAAGTCAAAAGCCCCCACCCGGCAGGATAATTAAAGCTAAGTTTTAACCCTGTGTAGCTTTTCATTCCTGGAGGAGGTGGGGTAGTGGTGTTTGCAGAAGAAGGGGTGGAAGATATAACCGGCAACCTTGAAGATAAGTCTGTAGTTGTTTCTGCAGGTATTTCTCCCTGGCTTTGGGAATTTCTAACCATGAGAATAACTCCCCATAAAACTACTGCTAAAATAATGAAAGCTGCTACCCCAAAGATAATCAGCCGCAACCTGGCATCCATTAAGGGGGTATTTTACCACAAACTGATCCTTTTGGCATATAATTAATCATATGGACCTCCGAATTATTCAAGAAACCCGGAAAAATGAATTCAATAAGATTGTCACCCATGTAATGCAATCATGGCAGTGGGGGGAGTTTAGAAAAAGCCTAGGGACTCCTGTTTATCGTTACGGCATCTATCACAACAACCGGCTTGTTAGCGCTTTCCAGATTACCTTCCACAAAATTCCTCTTACATCCTCCTATGTCGGGTACTTGCCAAAAGGACCTTTCCCGGACAAAGAACTGTCTGCAGCACTTTCTGAAGTTGGCAAAAAACACCACTGCGCCTTCATCAAAGTGGAACCGGATATTCAGTCATCAGTCATCAGTCGTCAGTCATCAGAAATAGACAAAGCTTTTATACTCTCACCTAAACCACTTTTTACTAAACACAATTTTATTTTGGATTTAGCCCAATCCGAGGAAGAAATATTAAAAAACATGCACCCTAAATTTCGCTATAACATTAAGGTTGCCCAAAAACACGGGGTAGTTGTCAAAGAGTGCACGGATGACAAGGGGTTTGCCGATTACTTAAAACTTTACTTTGAGACCACCAAAAGACAAAATTACCATGGCCATAACGAACATTACCACCACCAGGTCTGGAAAACATTAAAAGAGGCGGGGATGGCCAAGCTTCTTATCGCTTACTACCAACTACCAACTACCAACTACCAACTACCTCTCACCGCCTGGATGTTGCTGGCTTTTAAGGACACTCTCTACTATCCTTATGGCGGGTCATCAGAGCAATATAAAAATGTCATGGCATCCAATCTAGTTGCCTGGGAAGCAGTCAAACTTGGCAAAAAGTTAGGCTTAAAACAGCTTGACCTTTGGGGGGCCTTGGGACAGGATGCTAACCCGAAAGACCCCTGGCAAGGCTTCCACCAGTTTAAGAAAAAAATGGGGGCAGAAGGGGTAGAATATATCGGAACCTATGACCTTATTTTTAACCAACCGCTTTATTATTTATTTACATTCGTCGATAAATTAATGCCGTTAAAACTATTTTTACTAAAATTAACCGGGAAAGGCTAATGGATATTCGGCAATCTCCTCAATGGGGCCAGTACTTATCATCAATCGGCTGGACAATCGAAAACGTTGGGCAAGCACAAATTTTTATCCGCCGTATCCCACTCATTAAACGGTCTGTGATTAAAATTCAGCATCAACAAAATCCTTTACCTTTTTCTAAAATTGAAAATATCGCCAAAAAACACCGCGCCCTTTTTGTGTTAGTTGAGCCGGAGGCAACCGGGTTTAATGAAATTCCCCTTAAAAAAATCGGATACCGGAAATCATCAATGTCCCTAACCCATACTGCCACTATCCATATTGATCTTAGTAAACCGGAGAAAGAAATACTCGCTTCACTATCTGAAAATGCGCGGCGGAATATTAAAAAGGCGCAGCAGAATAATTTAAAGGTAAAAATAATTTTTCTAAACCAAGCCAAAGACGATACCGAATTTAGAAAGTTTTATCACCTACTAACAAACCTGACTAAATTAAAGAAATTCTACGTTCCGGGATACGGGGAATTTTATAAGAAGATGCAAGCCTTTAAGGATAACTCCATCCTCTTATTTACCTATCAAAAAGCAGACCCAAACCCTATTGCTGTTGTTTGGCTGGGGGTCTTGAAAGACACCGCAGTCTATATGAATACCGGCATAACCAAAGACGGCTACCAACTTTTAGCCAATTACCTGTTAGTTTGGGAGGCTATCAAACTGGCAAAAAAATTAAAACTTAAACTTTTTGATTTTGAAGGGATTTTTGACCCAAGATTCCCCAAACACCGGCAGAGTTGGAAAAATTTTAGCGAATTTAAAAAGCGTTTCCATGGTACTTTGGTCGAACACCCGGGTCCTTTTATAAAATGGCATAGTAAACCGTTCAAACTCTTATATTTATGCAACCAAATATTTTCCCGATAATCATCTCTATAACCATTATTACAGCGCTGTTGGCTGCCCTTTGGCGGATTGGACTGCGCAAGCTTAAATCCTACAATTCACCTATCTTAGGCAAAATTAAGGTTTTGCAAAAATATAACGGTGAAAAAGTTTTAACTACCAATAGCTATATCCAAGGCATATCCACTGAAAAAGACAGTATAAAGTTAAGCTATTGGTATTGTGTTGCAAAACAAGCCGGTGATTTTTGTAAAAGGGTAAAAGATCCGGAAGTGCTTATGTTGGGACTGGGGGCTAACACTATCCCTAATTTAATCTCCCATCTTAATCCAGCCGCCCACCAAACCATTGTCGAGATTGATGATTATATTATTAAAGCTTGCAGGGAATTTTTCAACTTAGATGCACTACCCAATTACCAGCTCATCCAGGCAGATGCTTTCAAACTTCTATCTCGGGAAAATGCCTTTGTCGAAAAAAAGTTTGACGTAATCATTATCGATATCTTCAACGGCAATCCTCCTTATGTAGACATAAAAAGCAACCACCCTGATTTTATTACCAGCCTTTTACCATACCTGAAAAAAGACGGTATGGTTATTTTTAACCGCCCCGGACATACAGAGAGTGTTCGATCTGACAGCCAAAAACTTGAAAACTACCTATCAGCTCTTTTTGCAAAAACTAAAAGTTTTGACATCAAAGACCCAAGGGGTTTTAGAAATACCGTGATCACAGCGCATATGAAGAGGCAGAAGCTTTCTTAAGGTCAAATATTAATATAAAAAGCAGGGCGGCAAAAACAGGCATTCCCCAGAGTAAACCGTCTATGGGGAAAGTTCTAAAAATTAAGTTGGCGGAGGTGTAGACAATAAGGATTGTTGCCAAAACTGAGATTCCCGAAGCATAAAACAGGTAGGGATTTACAAAAGGCGAACGGGTTAAAACTTGTCTTCTAAACGACCGGAAATGGAAAGCACCGGCAATCTCAAGAAGTATTAAACTTACCAGGGCGGTTGTCCTTGCTATCTCCAGACTTTGGTTAAAAATATTAAAAGATATAAAGAAGGTCAAGAGCGTCAAAAAGGCCATAACGGCAGCTGCCGAGAGGGTTAAAACCAAAATCTTTTTACTTATAATGCTTGCTTTCTTTCTTGGTTTTTCACTCATCACATCTGTTGACGAACGGTTAAATGCCAGGGTTAAGGCAGGGAGATCATCGGTTACCAAATTCATAAACAATATCTGCAAAGCTAAAAGTAAGGGCACCTGCCAACCCAAAAGAGGGGAAAGCAATACCCCAAAGAAAAGAATCGCCAGTTCGGCATAATTACAGGAAAGCTGGTAACTTACAAATTTCCTGATGTTGTTAAAAATTGTCCTGCCTTCTCTAATGGCTACAACGATTGTCGCAAAGTTATCATCTTTTAAGGTAAGGTCTGCCACCGACCGGGAGACATCAGTGCCGTTTTTACCCATCGCCACCCCAATATGGGCCTCTTTTAGGGCCGGGGCATCATTAACCCCATCTCCCGTCATTGTTACAATCTCCCCCAGGTTTTTTAAAATTTTCACCAACCGCAATTTGTGTTCCGGCTTAACCCTGGCAAAAATTACTACCTCTTTAATAATTTTAGAAAGCTCATCATCCGTCATTTTATCCAAGTCACTGCCCTCCAACACCTGTCTGCCGGCAGGCAGGCCTTCCCTTAGTAAACCTATTTCAGAGGCCACAGCCTGGGCAGTTTCTTTATGGTCCCCTGTTATCATCTTTACGGCTATCCCTGCTTTAAAACAGGTTAAAATTGCCTCTTTTACCTCCTCACGGGGAGGGTCTTCTATCCCAACGAGCCCCAAAAAAACCAGCTCCTCTTCCTGATAATTAGTATCCTTTTCCCCTGCTTCTTTGTAAGCCAAAGCCAATGTGCGGAAAGAGTCTTGGGTTAGTTGTCGGTTTGTTTTTAGAAGCTGTTTCCGGTCTTCTTCAGATAACCTTTCTACTTTCCCGTCTCTTTGTATAAATTGACATTTTTCCAGTAAAATCTCCGGGGCGCCTTTAGCAAAAACATAGTTTTTAGAGTCCAGTTTGCATAAAACCGACATCATCTTCCTGTTTGAGTCAAAAGGCATCTCCTCTTCCCGGCTAAACTTTAAGTCTTCCTGAAATATCCTAACCTTAGCAGCAAAGATTAACAGGGAGCCTTCGGTCGGGGTCCCGAATATTTTATATTCAGCATCTTCCCCTGTCTTTTCTATCCTTGAGTCATTACAAAGTACCGCCGATTTTAAAAGAAGTTGTAAGGCTGTGTCTTCTTTTACATTTACCGTTTCTTTGCCAAGTAAAATATCACCTTCTGCCTCGTAGCCAACACCTCCAATGTCGTACATCTTCCCCCCTAAGAAAACTTTTTTGACGGTCATTTCCCCCCGTGTAATAGTCCCTGTTTTATCGGCACAAATTACTGTCGTCTCCCCCAGCGTTTCAATAATTGACATCCTGTTTACAATAGCGTTTTTGCGGGCCATCCTATTTGCCCCAACTGCCAAAGTTGTCACTAAAACCACCGGCAACCCTTCCGGAAATGCCGAAACAGAGAGGGCAATAACCAGTATTAAAATCTCGGTAAGAGCGTCGGGGGAAAGGGGGAAATTTCTAAAAACCATTAGTGCGCCTGTTGATAAAGAAGCGATAATTGCCACCATAACCATAGATTTGGCAATTTCATTAACCTTGTCTTGCAATGGGAGCTGCTTCTCTGCTGTCTGGATCATACCGGCTATTCCACCGAATTTTGTATTCATCCCGGTATGAATTACCTGTGCCTTACACCGCCCACCCACAATAAAAGACCCCATAAACAACATATTCTTTTCGCTGTAATCATTCTGGTCTTTTCCAACTTCTTTACTAACCTCCTTTGACTCTCCGGTCAAAACCGACTCATTTACCAATAGGTTATTTTCCTCTAAAAGTATGCAGTCGGCAGGCACTTTTTCCCCATTTCTTAAAATAATCACATCCCCCGGTACCAGCAGTTTTGACTGTACTTCCTGTTCTTTACCGTCACGAAAAACCGTAGAAACCGGCATAATCATCTTCTTTAAAGCAGCGATCGCTTTTTCTGCGCGGTATTCCTGTATAAAGCCGATGGAAACAACCAGAAAAGCCACTACCAAAACCGTATATCCTGTAACCGCCTCCCCTACAAAAAAAGAAATTGCAGCCGCTAAAATTAACAGATAAAGAATAAAATTTTTCCGGGCTTGCCGTAAAATTATCCCTAAAGGAGAAACGTGGCGTAAATCCTCTATTTCATTAGGCCCGTACTTTTTAAGAAGAGAGGTGGCTTCACTCGCGGTCAAACCGGTGGCAGATACAGTCATACGCTCAGCATAACAAAATTAACAGTAAATTTGTTGCAGGTGTTCAAGCATGTTATGAAATTGGTTAGGTGTGCCAGCCCCGAAATGTTCTAACCCCACCCGCTCAAAATCTTTCTCCATTTTCTTTTGTACCTCTTCCGGTAAATTATTTTCCGCTATCTCAAATAAGACATTCGTTTCTTTTGCTTCGTGGTTCGAGAGAACTGCAATATAATCCTTTAATGCTTCTAGCATCTTTTGTTTTGCCCTTTCATCCCCTTTTTTGTAACCCTCCATTGCCCTACTTAAATCCTGGACTAAGTTATGAAAGCGGGCATGGTCACGGGTGAATACTTTAACCATTTCATCTATCTGGCGGTCACCCAACACCATTAAGGCAGGAAACAGGTAGCTTTCCTCTTTTTGATGATGGCAGTGGTCCACAAACCCTTTCATAAAACCTAAAAGTCTTTCTATATCAGAAATATTTACATCTCCCCCTTTCTCCATCCTGCCCACAATCTTTCTCCAGACTGCAAGCATCGTTCTTACTGTCTGATGTTCATCCCGAAGTTGGTCTATAGCATTCATTGTGTTTTTGACTGGCTCCCATTGTACCAGATTCTCCGGTGTCTGTTATAATTTCCTCCATGAAGATACTCCACACTGGTGATTTGCATATCGGGATGACTAATTACTCCAAGTTAGACCCCGAAACCGGACTGGAATCAAGGCTTTTAGATTTTTTTAAAACTTTTGATTTTATTATCGAAACTGCAATCAAAGAGGGTATCGACGCTTTTATCTTTGCCGGAGATGCCTATAAAACCCGTGACCCTTCCCCTACCCAGCAGCGGGGTTTTGGGGAAAGGGTTAAAAAAATTGCCAAGGCTGGCATTCCCGTAGTGATGGTCGTAGGAAACCACGACACCCCTAATGCAGAAGGGCGGGCCAACACTTTGGATATCTACTCAGCCTTAGAAATTGACAATGTTTGGGTTTCCCGCCATCCGGAGTTTCTAAGCATCCCCACAAAATCAGGAAACTTGCAGGTTATCACTGCCCCCTGGCTTCACAAAAGCGACTTTAAGTCCTTGGGGGACAAGCTTCCGGCCATGTATGCAAAAATCAACCCCGAAGAGCCGTCTATATTAGCAGGACACCTGGAAGTTGAAGGGGCTTCTTTTGGGAGCGAAAAAGGACTAGCAATTGTAAATGACGTTACAGTTCCCTTATCCCTTTTGACAGAGAGAAAACTCAACTATGTTGCCTTGGGCCACATCCATAAATATCAGGAACTCTCTAAAAATCCGCCGGTAATTTATGCCGGTTCACCCGAGCGGATTGATTTCGGTGAGGAGAAAGAGGAAAAGGGTTTTGTATTGGTAGAGCTGTCAGCTGTCAGCCATCAGCTGTCAGCCAGATTTGAAACAAGCTACCGGTTTATCCCCACCCCTGCAAGAAAATTTTTGACCATAAAAATTATGCTTCAAAGTGATGATGAAAACCCAACCGATACTATCCTTAAAGAAATTAAAAAACATGAAGTCAAAGACAAAATTGTCCGGGTGACAATTGATATTCCTGCCGAGCTAAATCACGATATCTCCATGGACCAAATTAAAAAGGCTTTGGCAGATGCAAATTTAGTTGCCGGAATTTCCAGAAACGTCGAAAGAAAAGAGAGAGTAAAGCTTGATGGGACTGAAGAGGTAGAAAGGCTTACTCCCATCGAAGCCCTGCACAAATATTTTGAGGTTAAAAAGTATAGTGCTGAGAAAATTAAAAGCTTAGAAAAATATGCAGCTCAACTCCTGGAAGATAAGTAAACTCTTAACTCTTGAATTACCCTGAAACTGCTGGCATGGGAAAGATAACCTAAATAGGGCTGCAGCGACTGGTTAAAATTTGGGTGGTCAATATTTTCTTTTAACTTCCTAAAAATCCTTCTTTTGGTTTTAGTCCTGGGTAACCTGTAATGAGGCAAAACTATATACCCTAAGAAATCTATACCCCAGTCCAACTTTCTTAAAATAATCTTTTGTGGATGCAATTTTAACTTTAATCTACCCTTAAGGAATGTTTGAACCGATTCCACCACTTTACTATGATAGATTAGCGTATCATAGTGAAATAAGATTACAAAATCATCGGCATATCGCAGGTAGTATTTAACTTTTAATGCATGTTTAATAAACTGGTCTAGCTCGTTCATGTAAAT
>Ga0156142_119_pt5 | contig 6246 bp, 7 predicted proteins | sample RifCSPlowO2_02_FD_107795 | JGI IMG/M metagenome (GOLD analysis project Ga0156142, IMG submission 107795) | Candidatus Daviesbacteria bacterium RIFCSPLOWO2_02_FULL_43_11
ATATGATGAAATATACGAAAAAGGGGTGGTTTTTAATCAGGAAGATACCCGGGTAATAGACCTTAACAAATACGGTTTTGATATTAAAAGATGTGATTTTGATAAGGATCTGCAAATTAATTTTAACGAAGCGGTTGTTTCAGGGACATCGGAAAAGACAAAGATATTAACTATAAAAAATAGAAGTGATTGTTTTTATCCAAGTATTTATATGGACAGGTACAGGGAAATTAATGTCTATCAAAATTTCATTAAAGTTACCGTCCAGATTAAGATGCCCTATCTTTTGGAACCATACCAGGAGGTAGTTTTAAGCGGGATCAACGGTGAGTTAAAAATTAAGTGAGTTTTAGAACGTATAGATAATCACCTCGGGGTTTTTAAAAACAGGATGTAAAAATTTGTATTTTAAATCCATAGATTGGCTATTTGAAAGTGTGATATTTCTTTCCTCCGGGCCAAAAATAATATATGTAATCCCAGCTTCTTTAACAAATTCGGCTGCATCATCTTCGGAAAATTTATTGGAATAAAACATAATGATGTTATTAATCTTCTCTTCTGCATCAGGTGTTTGGAGTAAATGCCCGAAATAAACCTTATTATTTGTATTGGCCGGTATGTAATTGCCCATTGTATAAGATGCAAGGACACCGCTGCCTTTTGGAGTCTTGGTGTCTAAAAATTCCAGTGCTTCCCTTTCGGTTGATTTTAAGTAATACCAATGGTTATTATTTTCTACCTCGGCAACCCTTTTGTATGACATATAAAAACTTGAGAGGGGAAGAATTACCAGTAAAATGGAAATAAGAAACTTCTTTGAAAGATGTAATTTAGAAGATATTAATTCAAGGCTTAAAAGTGAAAGTATTACTGCCGGGAAAAAAAGGGCCCTAAGGTAAAACCTGGAAAAGCCAAATGGTAAAAATGATAAAAGCAGACTGCTAAAAAACCAGATATTTAGAAAAACTGTCGTCTTATCCTTCTTTAAATATATGGCCTGATAGACCATAAATATAGATATAATCCCGTAACCTAAAACTAACTGGAAAATATCAGGGTTATTAAGTTGTTGTGAAACCACACCCGAAAACCCCTGACTACCTCTTAGGTGGTTTAGATAAATCAGGATAAACGGTATTACCAAAGAAGCGTTAATGAATACGTAAATAAACGGTTTTTTGTCGTTATTTTTTAAGAAAATTAAGAGTGAATAAAACCCACAGATTAATGCATAACTTAGAAAATAATAAGGGTAAAAGAGCATTAAAGGAAGTAAGGCTCCAAGTGAAAGTAGGTTAAAAAAAATCTTTTTTAGTGTTGCAGCTTTGAAAAAGAATATCAGTGAAAGGAGATAGAATATAATCCCCAATGCTTCATGTGGCCTTTGGAAGTGGCTGGCAAAAGTAAACCCGGTAATGAATAGGTCTCCTGACTGGATGGACGGAAAAAATAACCACCCTACTCCCCCGCCTAAAGCTATTAGGGTTGTAGCAATAAGGATTTCAAAATTCCTGGAAAAGAAAATTTTTGCCAGTCCCAATATAGTTATAAGCAGTAGGAAGCCAAAAATAATTGCCAGGAAGTAGAATGATAAATATGGGGGAACAGACGGAAAGATGTAGCCCGATAAAGTATAGATAGGGTACATTAAAACAGGGGTATGCCCTTCGGTTGTGTAACTGTTTGCAAGCAATATATTCCCCTGTTGCCCCCATTTGATAGCTGACACATAAACATTAATATCCCAGGGGTCAAACCAGGAGGCTTGGCCGGAAAAACTTTTGTCAGCAGGGGTATTTATGTAGGCATAATAATTTGGGAATGCATTAAGTCCCAAAACGATAAGTGAAATGGTTGTAAAAATAAGTACGCTGATAATATGACCTTTTATCATGTTATGTTTACTCCAGTACACGAGAGTATCAGAATATTGTAGTTACCACCAAACATTGCCTTGTGATTTTTGGTAATGATCCTGTGCTGCTGAGATTTGCAGAAAATCCGTGCTTCTGCCGTAAATATTGGCCAGGATCAGGTTCCCGATAGGGCTATCCGGGAAGATCTCGAGAGATTTTTTAGCGAAAGCCTCGGCTGGTTTTACGTAGCCTGTGTTAAGCAAAAAAATACTTAATTTAAGATACGGAACATGGTCTGAAAACCTAAAACTTTCCGGTGTGAGATTTTCCAGGGTTATCTTCACTAAGTTTTTTTGTGTAACAATATCATTTTTTACCAGAATAATCATAAAGTCATCTATAAAAACTATACTCCAATCCGGATTTTGGGTGATAGTTTTAAGGAAGCTTCCGGCCCAAGGTGTTTGGTCTGTATAGGAAAAAATAATAGTTTGGAATTTTATTTTCTCATTAATGCTTTGAAAAGCTTTGGGATCTTCCTGTATTGGGATATAAACCTCTTTGAAAAATTCCTTAGGATAGGCTTCGGGTCGGCCATCCACAAAAACTTTGTAACCGGGGAATCCTCTATAGATAATGTAACTCCCGATATCAAAATTGTTAAATATTGGCTGAGGTAAATCATTTGCCAGCATAAAGTCTGTTGCCTTTTTAATGTGTTCTATTGAATTTACCTCAACTTTATAATCACGGTCGGAATATTTATAGTATTCTCCTGAAAGGTAAAAAATAGATTCTCCTATAATCAGCAATGAAACAATCCCTATTGGAATATAAAGCCATTTAGGCGCTTTAAAGCTCCCGAAATTTTGGATTACCCCCGGTAATGAGATGAAAACGAGATAAGGGAAGCTCCTGATGTGGATTACAGAAAGCATTAAACCTAACAGGCAAAGGAATAAGTTTTTAACTGAAAGGGTGTGGCGGAAAGCCCCGGTAAAAATAGAGATAATAATAAGAGCCCACGAGAGTTTAACAAATAAAAAATTGGGATCCCTGAAATTTAAGCTTTCCAGTAAAAATAAATTCTGGTTTTCGGCAATATTATAGCCGTAATTTCCAAAAACAGTTAAAGGGTATAAGAATCCTTGTAGGCCATTTGGGTTTAGTAGGGATACTATAACAGAGACCGTAAAAACTCCCGCTAAAAGTTTGAAAAGCTTAAACTCTTTTTTAACGTAGAAACTAATTAAATAAACAGCCTGAATGGAAAAACCCACCGGAAAATAGATATGGGTGCTTACCCAAAGCAGCTGGATCAAAGGAAGGGAAAAAACCAATGCCCTTTTTCCGCTTTCCAGTTTTTCCATGGCAAGTAAAGTTAAAGCGGTAAAAAGAAAACTGAAAATTTCCGGCCGTAGTTCCGTCCTTTCCCGTAAAACATGGAGAAAAATATAGCTAAGCGGTAAGGTTAAAAATACAGCGGACTTCCTTACAATTGATAATGTAACCCCTAAGGCGGATAAAATTATCAATATCTTTAACCACAAAAGGGCTTGTACCACGATAAACTGTTGTCCTAAATAAACAAAAATCTCAAAAAGATAATGGTGGTTCACAACAGGGAATTCCGGGTTGGTATAGGAAAATAGATTAACTTTTGGGACCTCCCGGGAGTTTAAAATTACCTCACCCAGTTTGATATGCCTGCCTAAATCCTGGTCAAAAGAAGTGTCTGTTCTAACAAGAAAAGATGCAACAAAAAATAATAGTAATAATAATGTAGCCAGCTTGAAGGGAGGGATCAGTTTCATGTCGGTTTAAAAAATTGTATCATAGCTTGCAGTGGACAACCTTTCCGTGATTATCCCCTTTTATAACGAGGAAAAGACTTTACCCAGGGTCTTAAAGAAAGTCCTTAAACAGGGAGTTTTGGAGATAATTGCAGTTGACGATGGGTCAGAAGACAAATCTGTTGATATATTGGAAAATTTCCTGTCTTCTAACCCAAACTTAAAGTTACGGGTAAAAATTGTGAGACATAAAGTAAACCTTGGTAAAGGTGCTGCAATTTTAAGCGGGCTTAAAAAGTCAAAAGGTCAATATGTATTAATCCAGGATGCCGATTTGGAATATAACCCTGGTGATTACCGAAAGCTTTTGGAGCCGATTATAAAAGGAGATGCCCAGTTTGTTATCGGAAACCGTTGGCAGGCTAAAAAAAGAGGTTATTTGCTTGCCCAATTAGGGAATAGATATATGAATCTTTTAACAAATTTACTTTTCGGCTGCAACTTAGGGGATTCTTATTCAGGGTATAAGATAGGGCCCACAAGTGTATGGAAAAAACTTTCCTTGGAAAGTCCCGGGTTTGAAATTGAGGCTGAGATTACCGCAAAACTTGCCGGAGAAGGGTATAAAATTCTTGAAGTGCCGATAGATTACAGGCCCAGGACATTTTCAGAGGGGAAGAAAATTAACTGGAAAGATGTTATAAAAGGGACAGCAACATTACTCCGGATTAGGTTTAAAGATGGTATTTACAAGACCCAATAAATACTTTACGATTATCTTGGAGAGGTGGTGAGAGAGTTAGTTTGAAAAAGTTATACGTAGGAAACCTTCCGTGGTCAGTTGACGATGCGAAGTTAAAAGATCTATTTGCTAAATACGCTTCCGTAGTTTCTGCAGTTGTTATTTCAGACAAGATGACAGGCCGAAGCCGTGGTTTTGGTTTTGTCGAGTTTTCTGATGGCGCAGAGGCAGATAAGGCTGTTACAGAGATGAATGACACCGATATTGAAGGAAGAAAATTAGTTGTTAACGAGGCCCGGCCAAGAGAAGACAGCAGACAGTGATGTTGCTATTTAGAGGAGTCCGGCAAAGTTATCTAAACTTATGCCGCCGCTCACTCTAAGTCTTGGCATGTTGTAAATTGTACCTTCCGATTGGATTTTGTCGGGCCATGTTCCGACAGAGCCTGTGTAGCCTGCTTCTTTTGTAAGTGTTATTACACTTTCGTTTGTTGAGCCATAAGGGTAGGCCAAAAAATTAACGGGTACGCCAAGATGGTCTGAAAGGGTGTTTTTGCTTTCTGTAATCTCTTTTAAGGCTGTTTCTCGTGATAACGAAGGCAGGTGAGGGTGGCTGACTGTGTGTGCCCCGAAGACTACAAGGCCAGAGGAGTGCATATCCTTTATTTGTGACCAACTTAAATAGGCTGGTTGGCCCACAAGTCCAGTGGGAATAAATATTGTTGCAGAAAAGCCATACTTTTTTAAGATTGGGTAAGCATTAAAGTAAAAATCGATATAACCGTCATCAAAGGTTAAAATAACGACTTTTTCAGGCAAGGTAGCCGTTTTTTTCAGGGCAGCATAAAGGGTATCCAGGGAGGTGGTGGTATAACCGTTTTCTTTTAGGTACTTCATCTGTCTTTCAAACTTTTCCGGGGAAATAGAGAGAGAATCCCTTGCCTTGTCGGAAGGGTTTGGGTTAAGGCCGATATAGTGGTACATAAGGATTGGTACACGGAGGCGGTTACCTGAATGCTGGGGGGTATAATCGGGCGCTTCTTTCTCACTAGCTTTAGCAGAATCTGACGATACCTTGGGTTCTGCAGTTTTAGTGATATTCTGGTCGGAGAAAGTTTTAAAAACCAGGAATTTTTGGAAACCCCAGGTTAAAAGTAATGAACTACTCCGCAGCAAAGCTGACGGAGTATCCTGCGGAAAGTTCTTCTGTGAACCATTCATTCCCGCAGCAAGCTGCTGGGTATTCTGGTTCAAGAATAAAAGGATGCTTGCCAAAAAAATTGGCAGAAGGAATGAAGTTTTCTGGACGGTTTTTTTGGATTTTTTCTTTCCCATCAGGTTATTTTAACAAGGAAGCTGATTCTGGTACAATATGTAGACTTGTAATCAAACGGAATACATTAGCAGAGTGTATTTACTTTATGTTTACCCTATGATATCTTGGAATAATGAAGCCAAGAAGATGGACTGGGGATCAGCTAAGATTAGCAGTTAAAAAATCAACCAGTATAAGACAAGTACTTCATTTACTGGGGTTGAAGGAAGCAGGCGGAAACTATTTTCAGATAGCCAAATATTTTAAGGAATACGGTCTTGATGTAAGCCATTTTAAAGGGAAGGGCTGGAATAAGGGATTAAGGGGTATAGGTAAGCCGCGCTTGACTTTAGAACAGATTCTTATAGTCTCTAGTAATTTCCAAAGTTATAAATTAAAAAAGAGGTTGTTTTTAGCTGAATTAAAAAATGAGAAATGCGAAGAATGTGGTTGGGTAAAAAGGTCAGTTGATGGTAGAATACCACTAGAGCTGGATCATATAAACGGTGACTGTAGAGATAACCGGTTAGAAAACCTA
>Ga0156142_108_pt2 | contig 2527 bp, 3 predicted proteins | sample RifCSPlowO2_02_FD_107795 | JGI IMG/M metagenome (GOLD analysis project Ga0156142, IMG submission 107795) | Candidatus Daviesbacteria bacterium RIFCSPLOWO2_02_FULL_43_11
ACACCAAAACAGTCAAGACAGTGGTTTTACCCGGTGCAGTGCCTTTGAGTAATGTCAAAGAAGCGGTAGACTCCCTTCTAAAATCTTCTTAGGTGTGCTAAATTAAGCACTACATGGATTTTGCAGATTATCTTCGAACTTCGGCAGAAGAGATAAATCAAGAGATTAGTAAGTTTCTTCAGGATTGGGATGAGCATATTGAAAAAGTAACCCCCAAACTTTTACCTTTAGCGCGGCTTTTTGCTGAACAAAATGATGGGGGAGCAAGGTTAAGGGGCGTTTTGGTGAAGTTGGGGTATGAACTAACTCAGCCGTCAGGTAATACAAAAGAGATCTTAAAAGCAGCAGTGGCTTTTGAGATTTTCCAAACGGCAATTCTAACCCATGATGATATTATTGATAAAAGCCCTATCAGACGAGGCAGGCCAAGCCTCTATAAGGCGTTAGGAGGCGACCACTACGGCATTTCCCAAACTATTTGTTTAGGGGATTTAGGTTTTTTCTTGGCAGTGAAGCTAATTGCAGAAAGTAATTTTCCCCCAAGCGCAAAAATTAAAGCTACTTCGTCCTTTGTGCAAACTGTGCTGGATACCGCTTTGGGAGAGATGTTGGATATAGAGCTTCCGTGCTTGGATGGGGAAAAAAGCGAAGAGGATATTCTGACCATTTCCCGCCTTAAAACTGCCCACTATACAATTGTTGGCCCTTTGCATTTAGGAGCTATCTTAGGGGGAGCGGATGAGAAATTATTAAAAGAGCTGGTGGTCTTAGGTGAGGCTTTGGGGATCGCTTTCCAGATCCAGGATGACATCTTAGGGGTCTTTGGGGATGAAAAAACCTTAGGGAAATCGGTTACCTCTGATATTGAGGAGGGTAAACAGACTTTACTCATAAGTTATGCTTTGGAGCATGCTGCTGCAAAGCAGCGTGAGGTATTAAAGAAATATTACGGTAAAGGGAAGATTGGAGATAGCGAATTAGGGCAGATAAGGGAAATTTTTAGGCAAACTGGTGCCTTACAATACTCGCAAAAGAAGGCTGACCAGTTGGTTGATGAGGCTAAAAAGATTATTGATAAGATTGAGGTTCCTGCCGGAAAAAAACAGTTGCTTTCCGAGATGGCTGATTATATTATTAAAAGGTTAAAGTGACGTTTCGCTCATCATGAAGAGCGTTATAGCGACGAAGGATCTGATAACCACTTCGTCAAAAATCCTGAGCTTGTCGAAGGGATGAAGACGAAGCAAGGTTTCAAGCTTCCGCGATCAATTAACTGCGAAGCGGTTGAAATCTTGAAAAGAAAACCGGGCATATCATGCCGCGGAAGATTATAAAATATGAAAGTATACCTTAAAGAGATTAAATTTCCTTCCACCAAGCACACAGCTTTTTTTAATATCACAAAAGATGTTAAAGACGCAGTTAAAAAGGTAGGTACCGAAGTAGGGATTGTGGTGGTCTCTTCTAAACACACTACTTTAGGGGTGGTAGTACAGGAGATCTCTGAACCCAATTTACTGCAGGATATTTTAGACTTTGCCTTGACGGCTACTCCGGAGGACAAGCGCTCTACTAAAGTTACTAAAGACTACAAATACCCGACTAGAGACTTTTTGCACCGCTGCCAGGATAACCCGTTTTGCAATGAAATTGATGAGGATTATAATGCTGCCAGCCATATCCGGGCGCTTTTGTATTCCCACCCCAGTGTAGTTTTGCCGATTAGGGAAGGGAAACTGGAGCTAGGGAAGTACCAGGAAATTGCCGCTTTAGAGTTTGATGGCCGGGACGGCAAAGGGAAAAACCCCATTAGGCAAAGAACTATCCAAGTCTGGATTTTTCCAGCAGAAGAGATTATTGAGATTTGATGGGGTAATTTTGCCAGAGTTGATAAATTCGAGTATTCCCTGACTCAAAAACCAGCTTCCCTAAGTTTTCAAACTTTTTTTCATCTAATTTTTGATATTTTTGCCGTTCCAATGTGCCAATAAATATGTAGGAGATATTGTATTTTTGGGCAAGTGTACTAGTTAAGGTTCGATCAGGGCTTTCATAAAGGGTTGCTACATCGGTTCCTCTTTTGCCTGTTTCATCGTAAGACCCCCGCCACAACCATTCATGGACAGGCCAGCCGATGACGGTAGGAAGGCCGGTATTGGCAGAAACCCGGGCATAATCGGTATAGGAATCCCCTTGGGCTTCTAAGATAACAGGCTGCCCTGAAATATTATTGTTAATCCATAAAATTGCCTGGTAATCTGCGGGGTATGAGTCGCTTAAGTAGCTCAGGCCGTCCAGCCCCTGGTAATTTTTTAGGCTCCCATAATAAGAGTTAACGGCAAAGTAGGGATAGAGGGCTACTAAAGCAAACAGCATAAGTAAGGGTATAAGCAAAGCTTGCGAGCTAGCGCTCTTAGGGTATAGGGTATAGGGTATAGTTTTCTTGAATGAACTGATAATTCTGGTTATCATATAGCCGCTTACCAAGCCAAGAATAATAAAGGCCTGGTAGCCGAATTTAAAAACG
>Ga0156142_119_pt6 | contig 1125 bp, 3 predicted proteins | sample RifCSPlowO2_02_FD_107795 | JGI IMG/M metagenome (GOLD analysis project Ga0156142, IMG submission 107795) | Candidatus Daviesbacteria bacterium RIFCSPLOWO2_02_FULL_43_11
CGGGTTCGAGTCCCGCCACCAGCACCCGGGGTGTAGTTCATCGGCAGAACGCCCGCTTTGGGAGCGGGAAGCAGGAGGTTCAATTCCTCTCACCCCGACCTTTCGATTCGGTCGGGTAAACCGACCTCACTCAAGGTCTTCGACCCACTAGATGAAAGGTTGGAGATATTTAATATTGTAAATCGAAAGGCCCTGAGCTTGCCGAAGGGCTAAAATAATGTACTATCTATATCTTCTGAGAGGAATTAAGGACCATCTTTATGTGGGGGTAACTAATAACTTGCCCCTTCGTATTAAGCGTCATAAAAATGGAGAAGGGGCAGAATTTACAAAAAGAAATAAGGTCTATAAATGTGTTTATGCAGAAACATTTCAGACTTTGCAAGAAGCAAGAAAAAGAGAGTCTCAAATTAAAGGGTGGCGTCGAGATAAGAAGGAAAGTCTTATTAGGTTTGGTAAGCCAATAATTTAATACTAGGGCTATGCAATCAGGGAGCGAAGCAAGCTATTCCTCTCACCCCGACTAAGTGCAATGAAAGATGTTATAATCCAAGGTAGCTAATACTCTGAAAGCAAAGTAACAGAAAATGACTGAAAGACCCCAGCAAAGCACGCCCGAAAGTGAACCGGAATCAAAACCAACCAGGTTATTAATAGAGCATGATAATGGTAAGATAATTTATCTGGAGGGGAAGGATTTGGATAAATATTTGGGGGATATAGATAACGTGTTAATGCGTGTGCAGCTAACCAGACAATATACATTACCGGATAAATTTATGCAGGTAGAATGGAAAAAGATTGATCCTTCAGAGGTTGGGAAGCTGTTTGAGCCACAAACAGCGCAAGTTAGCAATAATGAACTTGTACCGGAATAATGCAGTTCTAATATTGTAACCTTCGCTTATGAATCTTAAAAGACTTCCTTTTGAAGAGTTTAAATCAATTTATTCCAAAGTTCCCAGGCTTTGTGTAGATCTAATTGTCCAAAAAGATAATGGGATTGTCTTAATAAAACGGGCAATAGAGCCCTCTTTAGGAAAATGGCATTTTCCGGGCGGGACTGTCCTTTTGGGAGAGTCTCTTGAGGATACTATTCATAGGATTGCAAAAGAAGAGCTTAAT